>OKTX01000035.1_pt1 | contig 111525 bp, 101 predicted proteins | sample 1606261 | NCBI WGS metagenome assembly OKTX01 (sample SAMEA3879543, study PRJEB24766) | human gut metagenome | biome: human-associated habitat; feature: feces | place: USA | collected 1985/1987 | reverse complement strand
TAACAGAGGCTTATAGCCTCAGAGCAAACCACCCGTTAGACGGGTGGTGGTGATTGACGCAGAATGTATATAATAACTGCATTCGCAAGAAAAAGACAGATTCGAGGTAAGAGAAAAGGTAGTACGTTCATGAAAGAGGGCGTGCTATTTTTTTATCCTTGAGCTTAAAAATATATGGAAATTGGTCAGAGAATTTATATCCGGGGTATGTTATATACTATAGTGGAAAGAATACGATCAAGATTTGCAATGGGGATTTGTGCAGAAAACATTCTAAAATAAACGGGGATTTGCGTTATGTTTCGGTTTACATGAACGGGGATTTGCGTTATACTTTTGGCAGGAAGGTGGAATGATACATGGATAAGCCGGTTTTTAAAAGAAAAATATATGATGAAATCCTTGAGTGGAAGGAAAACAGGAGTGACAGATACGCACTATTGATAAAGGGCGCAAGACGAGTCGGAAAATCAACGATTGCTGAGGAGTTTGCCAAAAAGGAGTTTAAATCATACATTCTAATTGATTTTGCACATACCAGTAAGGCGATTATTGATTTATTTGATGATACGTATGACTTAGACTTTTTCTTTTTACAATTACAGCAGCTAACGGGAATCCGGCTATATGAGAAAGAGTCGGTAATTATTTTTGATGAAGTCCAGCTGCTTCCAAAGGCCAGGCAGGCAATTAAGTATCTTGTTGCAGATGGAAGATACAGGTATATCGAAACGGGGTCTTTATTATCTATAAAAAAGAATACAAAGGATATTCTGATCCCCAGTGAAGAACACAAAATATCTATGTTTCCCATGGATTTTGAGGAGTTTTTGTGGGCAATAGGAGATGAAGTATCAGCGGAAACAATCAGGTACCTCTTAAAAAACAAAAAGCCTGCGGGAAATGTGATGCATAGAAACCTGATGCGCATCTTCAGACTGTACATGTTGATCGGCGGAATGCCGCAGGCAATAGAAACATATAGAGAGAAAAATAATCTGCAATTGGTAGATGAAACGAAGAGAGAAATTGTAGATTTATATGAAGAAGATTTTACAAAGATAGATGGAACCGGTCTTGCTGGTGATATTTATGATGCAATACCTGCGAATCTCAGCAGTAATGCTTCAAGATACATCTTGTCCAGTGCAAGAGAGGGGATTCGCTCTGAGAAGGTGAGAGAATTGATTCCGGATATGCTCAGTTCTTATACAGTAAATATTGCATATCATGCGAATAACCCTGCGGTAGGAATGTCACTGGAAAAGGATGCCGGACGATATAAACTGTTTACTTCCGATGCCGGTTTGTTTATCACTTTGGCATTTAAGGACAAAAACTACACGGAGAATATTATATATAATAAGCTGCTTTCGGATAAACTGGATACCAACTTAGGATATCTGTATGAAAATGTTGTAGCACAGATGCTGACAGCAAAAGGTAATAATTTGTTTTATTATACGATGGAAAGTGAAACCTCAAATCATTTGTATGAGATTGACTTTCTGACTTCGGTTGGAAATAAGATATGTCCGATCGAAGTGAAATCGGGTAACTATAGAACACATAAATCACTTGATGTATTTTGCGACAAGTTTAGTAATCGCATACATGATAAATATGTTGTTCATACCAAGGATTATAAATGGGAAAACGGAATTCATTATATTCCGGTGTATATGGTGCCGTTTTTATAAAGAAGCATTCCTTATCGTTCAACGAGACTTGAAATGAAAACACAACTATAATAAAATGACTTTAATTTAAACTGAAGTTTAGATTAAAGTCATTTTTGATGGAGGCGTTATGGAATATATACAGAGATACCAATCAGAAAGAAATTGACATGGTGATTGAAGAAGCCGGTATTGTTCATCCGGTGGAGATCAAAAAAGCAACGAATCCGGAAAAAAGGGTGGTAAAAGCCTTTAAAGTACTGGAAACGCCAAATAATACAATGGGAATGGGTGTTGTTATATGTATGACGGATACCGTATTTCCCATAGATGAAAATAATGCTATGATTCCATGTAATATATTGTGATAATTCAGTTGATTATTTCGTGAGATTGCTTTATCATAATAAAGTGTCGGAAGTTTCCGACAGACTGCCAGGCAGTCAGATTGTAATGAGGAGGTAATACCGAAATGTTAAAACAGTTATCTATTTATGCTGAGAATAAAAAAGGAGCCCTGCAGGCTATGACAAATGCACTGTATGAAGCAGGCATCAATATCTGGGGTTCTGTTACCAACGACGGTGCGGAGTACGGAATCAACCGCATGGTTGTTTCTGATCCAGACAAGGCAAAAGAGGTCCTCACAGAGAAGGGCTACCTCTGCCGTTTTGTGGATGTCCTGGCTGTAGAGATCGAGGATAAGCCCGGTGCATTGAACGCCCTGCTGACCGCGCTGTTAGATAGTAATGTCAATGTGGACTACACCTACCTGTCCTTCAACCGTGATTCTTCTACACCTGTTATGATCCTGCACACCGCAGATCCCGAGGAAGTGGAGATTTGCCTGAAGGCGAAAGGATTCAAGATGGTATAGCACCTGCGTCCATGCAAAATCAAAAATAAGAGTCATTTGTGGAAGCTTGCTTACGACAAATGACTCTTATTTTTCATTTTATACGGCGAAAGCCGCTACTGTCTTTTTGTATCTGCTTCTCCGGATGGGTTTCGCGCCGAATGCTATTTATTTGGTCTTCAGAGAGTCTCCCTTTTTCTTCTAAAAGCGATATCACGCCGTCAGCCAGTCCCATGGCTTTTCCATAATCGAATTCAGCTTTGCAAATTAATTTTTGAATTTACAAGGTATAATAAAAATCCCTTGTTGTATTTTTCTCAAGAATCGGTATGATAGAAGCATGTGAGGAAATATTTATGTTCAACGTGGAAGAAGAATTAAAAAAGCTCCCCCGCAAGCCGGGAGTGTATATCATGCGGGATGACAAAGATGTCATTTTGTATGTGGGAAAGGCAATCAACCTGCACAACCGTGTAAGGTCTTATTTTCGTGAAAATATCGGCAGGGGCCCCGCCATTGACCAGATGGTGTCGCTGATCGCCCGTTTTGAATATATTGTGACGGATTCGGAACTGGAAGCGCTGGTGCTGGAGAATAACCTGATCAAGGAGAATTCGCCGAAGTATAACACGCTGTTAAAGGATGACAAGACCTATCCCTATATCAAGGTGACAGTGGGGGAGGATTATCCCAGGATCCTGTTTTCCAGGACTATGAAAAAGGATAAATCCCGCTATTTCGGTCCTTATACCAGCGCTGCGGCGGTGAAAGATACCATTGAACTGCTGAACAAACTGTACCAGCTGCGCACCTGCAACCGGGTGCTGCCCAGGGATATAGGAATCGAGCGCCCCTGCCTGAACTATCATATCAAGCAGTGCCTGGCACCCTGTCAGGGGTATGTGAGCAAAGAGGAATATAGGCAGCAGGTGGCAGGTGCACTGGAATTCCTGAATGGTAATTACAGTCCGATCCTGAAGGATCTGGAGGAGAAGATGAACAAAGCAGCGGAGGCTATGGAATTTGAGGATGCCGCCAGATACCGCGATCTGCTCTCCAGTGTACGACAGGTATCCCAGAAGCAGAAGATCACCGAGGGCGTCGGAGAAGATAAAGATATCCTGGCGCTGTACCAGGATGAGACGGAAGCGGTGGTACAGGTATTTTTTGTCCGGGACGGCAAGCTGATCGGCAGGGAACATTATTATATGACACATGTGCCGGAAAATAACAAACCGGCGATTTTACAGGATTTTGTAAAGCAGTTCTATGCTGGAACCCCATTTATCCCCAGAGAGCTTATGCTGCAATATGAGATCGAGGATGCGGAACTTATTGAGAAATGGCTGTCGGAGCGAAAAGGCAGTCGTGTCTACCTGAAGGTGCCTAAGATCGGCAGCAAGGAAAAACTGGTGGAGCTGGCAGCGCAGAACGCGAAGCTGATATTGTCCCAGGACAGGGAAAAGTTGAAACGTGAGGAAGGACGAACCATCGGTGCGGTGAAAGAGATCTCCGATCTGTTAAAGCTGCCGTTAACCGGCACTGCCCGGATGGAAGCCTATGATATCTCTAATATCAACGGTTTTGAAAATGTAGGATCCATGGTGGTCTATGAAAAAGGAAAACCGAAACGCAGTGATTACCGTAAGTTCAAGATCAAAAGTGTCTCCGGTCCGGATGACTATGCCTGCATGCGGGAAGTACTGACGAGACGGTTCCGCCATGGCATGGAAGAGAGCAGAGAACTGGAAGAACAGGAGATGGATCAGGAGTATGGCAGCTTTACCAAGTTCCCGGATCTGATCCTCATGGACGGCGGCCGCGGACAGGTGAATATTGCGCTGTCCGTACTGGAAGAACTGGGAATCGACATTCCGGTCTGCGGTATGGTCAAGGATGACAACCACCGTACCAGAGGTCTGTATTATCATAATATCGAACTTCCGATCGACACACATTCGGAAGGGTTCAAGCTGATCACCAGAATCCAGGACGAGGCTCACCGCTTTGCCATTGAGTATCACAGATCCCTGCGCAGTAAGACCCAGGTGAAATCTGTACTGGATGATATCCCCGGGGTGGGTCCCGCCAGACGAAAAGCCCTGATGCGGCACTTCAAGTCTTTAGAGGAGATCCGGCAGGCAACGGTGGAAGAACTGATGGAAATTCCCGAAATGAATGAGCGCACAGCACAGGAGATTGTAGCCTTTTTCGCTTCACAGAAGCGGCCGCCTGTGGTACAATCATAAGTAATATGGTAACTTCAAAAGTTACAACACGATAATGAGGCGGGGAACCTTCGAGAAAAAATGTAGGGGTGGGTTTTTCGCAGAAAGGTATGGAAATTAGTATGGCAAGTGTAAGTTTGACCCGTGTTATCGAAAAAATGAAACTGGAAAATCTCACACCGGAGATCGATGTGAAGCATGTGAAGATCACACAGCCGGATATCAACCGTCCGGCACTGCAGTTAGCCGGATATTTTGAGCATTTCGATGCCACCAGACTGCAGATTATCGGATTTGTGGAATATACTTATATGGAGGGGCTGACAGATGAGACCCGCAGGGAGGCGTATGAGAAGCTGATGTCTTATGATATCCCTTGTATCGTGTTCAGCCGTGACCTGAAGCCGGATCCTATTTTCCTGGAGACAGCGATCCGACATGAAGTTCCTGTATTATCTACCAAGAAATCCACTTCCGATTTCATGTCAGAGATCATCCGCTGGCTGAATGTCAAGCTGGCTCCCTGCATCTCCGTACACGGCGTACTGGTGGATGTCTACGGCGAGGGTGTCCTGATCACCGGTGAGAGCGGCATCGGTAAGTCTGAGGCGGCTCTGGAACTGATCAAGAGAGGACATCGTCTGGTAACCGATGATGTGGTAGAACTTCGTAAGGTCAGCGATGATACGCTGGTGGGTTCCGCACCGGATATCACCAAGCACTTTATCGAACTGAGAGGTATCGGCATCGTGGATGTAAAGGCACTGTTTGGTGCATCCTCCGTCCGAGATACTGCTAATATTGATCTGGTCATCCGTCTGGAAGACTGGGACAAGGATAAAGAATACGACAGACTGGGACTGGAAGAGAACTATACCGAATATCTGGGAAATAAGGTAGTGTGCCACAATATTCCGATCCGACCCGGACGTAATCTGGCGGTGATCTGCGAGACCGCAGCTGTTAACCATCGTCAGAAGAAAATGGGTTACAACGCAGCAAAAGAACTGTACACCCGTGTACAGAATTCCCTGGCAAAAAGACGTGAGGAGGACGAAGATGATGAGTAAGTATGCATTTGGAGTAGATGTGGGAGGAACCACAGTTAAATTAGGACTGTTCAATGACGAAGGACAGGTGCTGGACAAGTGGGAGATCCCTACGGTCAAGGATAACGGTGGAGAGAAAGTTCTGCCGGATATCGCAGCATCCATCAAAAATAAAATGCAGGAAAAGAACATCACCGCAGCAGATCTGGTAGGCGTGGGAATCGGCGCTCCCGGTGCGGTAAATGCCGATGGCTTCATGGTCAATGGTGCTGTTAATATCGGCTGGGGATCTTTTGACCTTGCTGAAACACTGAAAAAAGAACTGGATCTGGACGTTACCGTGAAAGCGGGCAACGATGCCAATGTTGCAGCCCTGGGCGAAATGTGGCAGGGCGGAGGTAAAGGCTATTCCAACCTGGTAGCCGTTACTTTAGGAACCGGTGTTGGCGGAGGTATCATCATTGACGGCAAAATCCTGACCGGAACCAACGGTGCAGGTGGTGAGATCGGACATATTCACATGGAAGATAATGAGACAGAAGTCTGCGGCTGCAAGAACAAGGGCTGTCTGGAGCAGTATGCATCTGCTACCGGAATTACCCGCCTGGCGAACAGACGCCTGGCAAAAGACGATGCACCCAGCATTCTGCGTGGCAGTGAGATCTCTGCCAAGACGGTATTCGATGCAGTTAAGGCAGGGGACAAAGTAGCGATCGAGATCGCAGAACAGTTCGGTGAATATCTTGGCAAGGGACTTGCAGCAGTAGCCAGCGTAGTTGATCCCCAGATTTTTGTCATTGGCGGCGGTGTATCCAAAGCCGGAGATATTTTATTCAAATACATAGAGCCTTCTTATAAGAGATGTGCTTTCGGCCCCTGCAAGCAGGCGAAATTCGCCCTGGCCAAGCTTGGAAATGATGCCGGAATCTACGGCGCTGCAGCACTGGTATTAAAGTAGGCCTGTTTGGAATAACTATAATAAAAAGAAAGAGCGGCCTGATATACATGATAAGTGCAACAGTGATAGAAGCATTAAAAGAAATCGTACCGGCAGAGAGGATTCTGTTTCAGGAACCCATGAAATTGCATACTACCTTCCGCATCGGCGGACCGGCGGATTGTCTGATCTATCTGGAAAATGAAGATCAGCTCTGCAGGATACAGAAGTATCTGCGCCTGGTGGATGTCCCTTATACGGTGATCGGTAATGGGAGCAATCTGTTAGTAGACGATGGTGGCTACCGGGGTATCGTTCTGGTGATCGGAAAATATATGAGCAGGATCGAAGTGAAGGACACATGCCTGGAGGCAGAGGCGGGAGCCCTGATGAGCCAGGTAGCGAAGACCGCAAAAGAGAATGGTCTGACCGGACTGGAATTCGCAGCGGGAATCCCCGGTACTGTCGGCGGCGGAGCCGTGATGAATGCCGGAGCCTATGGCGGAGAGATGAGCCAGGTAGTGACTACTGTGACGGTAGTCAATCGTAACGGAGAGATCATGGAGCTGGATAACAGTACCATGGAGTACGGTTATCGTACCAGTGTCATCCAAAATCAGCCCTTTGTAGTCACGAAAGTGACTTTCCGGTTACAGCCAGGGGATCCGCAGGAGATAGCAGCTAAAATGGAAGAACTGGCGATCCGTCGCAGAGAGAAGCAGCCGCTGGAATATCCCAGCGCCGGTAGTACTTTTAAACGTCCCGAGGGACATTTTGCCGGACAACTGATCATGGAGGCGGGGCTTCGTGGATATTCCGTAGGAGGAGCCAAAGTGTCGGATAAGCATTGTGGTTTTATCATTAATACCGGCAATGCTACCGCAGAAGATGTAAAAGATGTGATCTGGGAAGTGCAGAGAAGGGTGAAGGAACGTTTTCACGTCGATCTGGAACCGGAGATCAAAATGCTGTAACTATTCAGAGCCATGTAAGGTTCTGAATAGTTACGATAGAATAACGAGGTGCATATGAGATTTGTAGTAGTAACAGGTATGAGTGGTGGCGGAAAAAGAACGGCATTAAAGCTTTTGGAAGATGCCGGATTTTACTGCGTGGATAATCTGCCGGTATCTCTGGTGGAAAAGTTCGTGGAACTGATTGCCATGCCCGGCAGTGAGATCAGTAAGGTAGCGTTAGGGCTGGATGTCCGTGCGGACCAGAATTTTACGGATGCCACCCGTATTTTGGAACAATTAAAGGAAAAAGGCTACAAATTCGAGATTTTATTTATGGACTCCGATGATACTGCTCTGATAAAACGGTATAAGGAGACCAGACGTGTGCACCCTCTTGCCGCAGATGGCAGAGTGGAAGACGGCATTCATAAGGAACGTAAGATCTTAGAGACCATCCGCAAGAATTCAGATTATGTTATTGATACCTCCAACCTGTTGGTCAGAGAACTGAAGGAAGAGTTGGATCGTATTTTTGTTCAGAATGAAGAATACAATAGTCTTATGGTAACGGTTATGTCCTTCGGATTCAAGCACGGAATCCCCGCAGATGCAGATCTGGTATTTGATGTAAGATTCCTGCCGAATCCTTACTATATAGAAGATTTGAAGCCAAAGACCGGTAATGACAAAGAGGTACAGGATTATGTGTGCAGCTTTCCGGAGACCGGAGTTTTCCTGGACAAGCTGACGGACATGATTCAGTTTTTGATCCCGAACTATGTTAAAGAGGGAAAATACCGGCTGGTGATCGCCATCGGCTGTACCGGTGGCAAACACCGAAGTGTTACTCTGGCGAACAAGTTGTATGAACGTATGAAGGCAGAAGGTCATTATGGTATTAAATTATACCATCGTGATGTGCCCAGAGAAGGAATCTAACATGTCATTTTCGAGTGAGGTAAAGGAAGAACTGGCGAAGAGAATCAGCCCGGCAAGACATTGCCAGATCGCAGAGCTTGCAGCGATCATGCACTTTAGTGGTCAATACGGACGCTCAGCAGAGGGAGATTTTATGATCGGTTTCCAGACGGAAAACGAGGCGGTTGTCAGAAAAGGCTTTACATTATTGAGAAAAACATATAATATAGATACTGATGTTAAAATCAGCGAGGAACAAATGCGCAGTGTGATTGACAAGATCGGAGATCTGTCGGAGCCTGTAAGTCCCCTGCTGATTAAAAATTCCTGCTGTCAAAGAGCATTTTTAAGAGGAGCTTTTCTCTGCATTGGTTCTATGAGCGACCCGCAGAAGAGTTATCACCTGGAATTTGTATGCACTGATGAGGACAAAGCGAGACAACTACAGAGTGTGATACAGGGATTTGATATAGAAGCCAAGATCGTGCTTCGGAAGAAGTATTACGTTGTCTATCTGAAGGAAGGATCCGGTATTGTGGACCTTCTGAATGTATGTGAGGCACCCGTTGCCTTAATGAAACTGGAGAATTTAAGAATTGTAAAGGAAATGCGCAATTCCGTAAATCGAAGAGTAAATTGTGAGACCGCCAACATTACGAAGACCGTAAATGCGGCGACCAGACAGATAGAGGATATTATTTATATCCGGGATCACTACGGACTGGAGAATCTGCCGGAACCTTTGAGCCAGATGGCGGAAGCCAGACTGGAGAATCCGGATGCTCCGCTGAAGGAACTGGGAGAATACCTGGATCCGCCCGTGGGAAAGTCCGGTGTGAACCACAGATTACGCAAACTCAGTGAATTAGCAGATAGGATCAGGACGTAAAAGAGGAGGAAAATTATGACAAAAAGGAGCATTAAGGTCAGACTGGAAGACGGTCTGGACGCAAGACCGGTGGCACTGTTAGTACAGGAGGCCAGCAAGTACGAAAGCAACATTTACATTGAAGTAGACGATAAGCGGATCAATGCTAAGAGCATCATGGGCATGATGAGCCTGGGACTTTGCGCAGGCGAAGAGCTTACGGTAGCTGCAGAGGGTGCAGATGAGCAGACCGCTGTGGACAACATTGAGAAGTTTTTAAGCGGTCAGGTGGCTTAAGAACATAGTATGACGAGGAGCGGGGCTGATAGAGAATTCTGTTAGTCCCGTTTTGCATATTTTGAGGATAGTGTTTATGAAGAAGATGTTATTTATCTATAATCCGAAAGCCGGAAAGGCACAGATCCGCAACAAACTGGCAGATATTCTGGATGTATTTACCAGAGGCGGTTATGAGATCACAATCTATCCCACACAGAAAAGAGAAGATGCCATGGAGAAGACCATGACGCGTGACAGGGATTACGATATCGTAGTCTGCAGTGGTGGAGACGGTACTTTGGATGAAGTGGTCACCGGTATGATTCGCAGTGACTTCCGTACACCCATCGGTTATATTCCGGCAGGAAGCACGAACGACTTCGGGGGAAGTCTGGGATTACCGAAAAATATGGTGCGCGCAGCGGAAAGTATTGTAAACGGGAATAATTTTGCCTGTGATGTGGGAGCCTTTAACGAGGATATATTCGTCTATATAGCAGCGTTCGGATTGTTCACGGATGTTTCCTATGAGACCGGACAGGATATGAAAAATGTACTGGGTCATATGGCATATCTGCTGGAAGGCATGAAGCGTCTGCCGGCGATCCGTTCTTACCCCATGAGGATCAACTATGAGGATACGACGATAGTGGATGATTTTATCTTCGGCATGGTGACGAATTCCGTGTCCGTAGGCGGATTCAAGCGGATCACCGGTAAAAATGTCAAGCTGGATGACGGTGTATTTGAAGTGACACTGATCAAGCGCCCGAGGAATCCTATGGAGCTGAACAATATTATGGTTTCGCTGTTGAATCGTGACATTGATACCAATGCCATGTATTGCTTCAGGACTTCCAGACTGGAGATTACGTCTGCCGAGCCACTGCCCTGGACGCTGGACGGAGAATACGGAGGAACTCATACGAAAGTAGTGATCGAGAATATCTGTCAGGGCATGGATATTCGTGTGGAGTAGAAGGAATCTTAAAATTTGGTAAAAATTTAACAATAAGCTGTTCCATTTTTGTTAGAGTTGTGTTATAGTTTGGGTAGTCACAAAGTGATTATTCGAAATGTGTTTCCCGTGTGCATTTAGGAATGGATTACATTTCGTATATCCTAACAAGAATGAGTATATAAAATGGAGGTATTAAAATGTTAGTATCCGCAACAGAAATGCTCAAAAAAGCAAAAGCAGGCCACTATGCAGTAGGTCAGTTCAACATCAACAATCTGGAGTGGACAAAGTCCATCCTGCTCACCGCTAAGGAACTTCGTTCCCCTGTTATCCTGGGTGTATCCGAGGGTGCCGGCAAATACATGGGCGGTTATGATGTAGTCGTTGGTATGGTAAACGGACTGTTAAAGGATCTGGACATTGATGTTCCCGTTGCTCTGCATCTGGATCATGGCTCTTTCGAAGGCTGCTATAAGTGTATTGAAGCAGGTTTCTCTTCCATCATGTTTGATGGTTCTCATTATCCTATCGCTGAGAACGTAGAGAAGACCACTGAGCTGGTTAAGGCTGCTCACAGCAAGGGACTTTCCATCGAGGCAGAGGTTGGTTCTATCGGTGGTGAGGAAGACGGCGTTATCGGTATGGGCGAGTGCGCTGACCCTAAGGAGTGTAAGTCTATCGCTGATCTGGGAGTTGATTTCCTGGCAGCAGGTATCGGTAATATCCACGGTAAATACCCCGCTAACTGGAAGGGCTTAAGCTTCGAAACTCTGGCAGCTGTACAGGAGCTGACAGGTGAGCTTCCTCTGGTTCTGCACGGTGGTACAGGTATCCCCGCAGATCAGATCAAGAAGGCAATCGACCTGGGCGTATCCAAGATCAACGTTAACACCGAGTGCCAGCTGGCATTTGCTGATGCTACCCGTAAGTACATCGAGGCTGGTAAGGATCTCGAAGGCAAGGGCTTCGACCCTCGTAAGCTCTTAGCTCCCGGTGCAGAAGCTATCAAGGCTACTGTTAAGGAGAAGATGGAACTGTTCGGATCTGTTGGTAAGGCTGAATAATTTTGACATAATAAAAATCTCTCGCAGTGATGCGGGAGATTTTTTTGCAAAAAAATAACTATCCGGCGTAGTGTTCTACCGCGATAGCTGTAATTTTACCCCTAGAAAGGGAGGATGCCAAGGATTCTGATCCTTGGCATTTATTATGAAAAAGTTTTTTAAACAAGAAACTGTTGTGTGCTACTTTGTTTGTTTCTATGGTTATAGTATATGAAACAGAAATGTCCAAAACATGTTGTGGAATTGAAGATTCCTTGAAGAATTTGTAAACAAAATATGAACAACTATTCAGAGGGAAATAAATAAGCACTACTGTACGTCGAATACTTGTATTCGTAAGAACAGCAGCGCTTATTTATTTACCGAAGTAACCACATGAGCAAAAGTAAAGCATCGAAGATACGATTTTGCGAATGGGGTTCTGAATAGTTGAACTGAGCGGTTGGTTTATCGATCCAGCCTGTTAGGCTCGGGATAGGTCTCACCGAAGGTATCTACGGTAACGCTTTCCATTACCTGATCCTCCAGGGGACGATCGCTGTAATCAGTAGCGGTCTCGGCAATTTTATTTACTACATCCATACCCTCGATGACTTTGCCGAAAGCAGCGTAAGAACCATCCAGATGAGGGCTGGTCTTATGCATGATGAAGAACTGGCTGCCTGCGGAATCGGGATGCATAGCTCTGGCCATGGACAGAACGCCTTCGGTATGCTTCAGATCGTTGCTTACGCCGTTAGCAGCGAATTCACCCTTGATGCTGTAGCCGGGGCCACCACATCCGGTGCCGTCAGGACATCCACCCTGGATCATGAAACCGCGGATCACACGGTGGAAGATCAGACCGTCATAGAAATGCTTGTTGATCAGACTGATAAAATTGTTAACGGATTCGGGTGCAATTTCGGGATAAAGCTCGCATTTGATCACACCGCCATCCTTCATAGTAATAGTAACAATAGGATTTTTTGCCATAATGATTTCCTTTCTGCCAGAACATTGTGTATAATGTAACTATTCTGAATAGTTACATTATAACCATTATTTTGGTTAAAGGTAAAGAGGAGAATTGTTGCGGATGTATTTTTTGCGGCAGATCATATTAGATACCAAAGTGGAACCGAAGACAATTTCAAAACTTCCGGAGAATATTATATGTTCGCAGGCTCCGGAACAGAGTCCGGGAACAGAGGAAGACGGCGTGCTCTGGATCACCGATCAGGGGCAGCGGGCACAGGAGCTACTACGCTTTGACTGTCCGGTACTGGCATGGCTTCATGAGTATAACCGGGATCAGGACTTTTCCGGTGTCCGCTATGCCTGTGAAAACCTTGAGGAACTGGACGTTGATTACCTGGAAAAGGTCTATCGCAGATATGTGGGAATCCCCTGGGATATTCTGACGACAGACCGCTGCCTCGTGCGGGAGACCGGCGCAGAGGATCTGGATGCTCTCTACGAGATCTATGCGGAGCCTTCCGTGACGCAGTATACGGAGGGGTTGTATCCGGAACGGGAACAGGAAGAAGCTTATTTGAAAGACTATACGGAAAATATGTATTACTTTTATAATTACGGAGTCTGGACGATCTGTGATAAAACCACCGGGCAGGTCATCGGCAGAGCGGGATTTTCCAACCGCGAGGGTCATGAGGATCCGGAACTGGGCTTCGTCATCGGAGTCCCGTGGCAGCGGCAGGGATATGCGACGGAAGTGTGTAAGGCATTGTTGGAATACGGGAAAGAAGAATTGGGATTTGAGCAGGTACAGATGCTGGTAATGCCGGAAAATAGGGTGTCGCTGCGACTGGCTGAAAAACTGGGGTTCCACAGGCAGGATCGGATGACATGGGAAGGAATCTTATATGAACGGCTTCTGTTGGAACTGTAAAAAATATAAAGAAATTATAAAAAACCGGTTGACACTCTAAAACCACGGTGCTATACTCTCAACATAGCAAAGGCGCTACAGAATAGAACTGTAGCGCCCTTTTTGTTTGGCAGTATCACAACGCGCGTGGCCGGACAAAAATAGCGTAAGGGTATGTGGAAAACAGTTTAACTGCTATACCCTAAGGATGCGATGCAATGGGGCTTCGAAGGATGAGACCATAGTATCGCATATTTTTTTACACCGGTGAAGTATGGTGGAAGATATTTCACGAAGAGTGAGGAGGAAAATGTTATGACAGAAGAAATCTTAAGCGCAGTAGACGGTCAATTATTTGCAGTCTGGTTTCTGATCGGTGCGGCCCTGGTGTTCTGGATGCAGGCAGGATTCGCAATGGTGGAGACCGGATTTACCAGAGCCAAGAATGCCGGTAATATCCTGATGAAGAATCTGATGGATTTCTGTATCGGTACTGTAGTGTTTATTCTGATCGGCTTTGGATTGTTACTTGGTGAAGATGTAGTAGGTCTGATCGGTAAGCCGGGACTGGATATCTTTACCTCCTATGAGAATTTTGATTATTCAAATTTCGTATTTAACCTGGTGTTCTGTGCTACCACAGCTACCATCGTATCCGGTGCTATGGCAGAGAGAACTAAGTTCTTATCCTATTGTATTTACTCCGGTGTGATCTCCGCATTGATCTATCCCATCGAAGCTCACTGGATCTGGGGCGGCGGCTGGCTGGCACAGCTTGGCTTCCATGATTTCGCAGGATCCTGTGCGATCCACATGGTAGGTGGTATTTCCGCACTGATCGGTGCAAAACTGTTAGGACCCCGTATCGGTAAGTTCGATAAGGATAAGAGTGGTAAGATCGTAAAAGTAAATGCATTCCCCGGACATAACCTTCCGATCGGATGTCTCGGTGTATTCATTCTGTGGCTTGGCTGGTATGGATTCAACGGTGCTGCCTGTACTTCCGTAGAGCAGTTAGGCTCCGTATTCCTTACCACTACCGTAGCTCCCGCAGTTGCAACCGTAGTCTGCATGATTTTTACCTGGATCAAGTATGGCAAACCCGATGTATCTATGTGCCTGAATGCATCTTTGGCAGGTCTGGTAGCAATTACTGCTCCCTGTGATGTGACCGACTGCTTCGGTGCTATCGTAATCGGTGTTGTTGCAGGACTTCTGGTAGTATTCGGTGTATGGCTTCTGGATTACAAGTTACATATTGATGATCCCGTAGGTGCAGTTGCAGTACATTGCCTGAACGGTATCTGGGGTACCATTGCAACCGGTCTGTTTGCAACCACTTCCGCACCCGGTAACGACAGTATTGTAGGTCTGTTCTATGGCGGCGGATTCAAGCAGCTTGGTTTACAGCTGTTAGGTTTTGTAAGTGTAGCAGCATGGACTGCAGTAACCATTACCATTGCATTCCTGATCATCAAGGCAACCGTTGGCTTACGCGTATCTGAGGAAGAGGAAATTGTAGGTCTGGATTCCTGCGAGCATGGTCTTCCTTCCGCATATGCAGGCTTCAGCATTATGGATATTTCCAACACTATGACCATGGAGGTAAATGAAAATACCAGCCTTGGTGTAAGTGATTATGACGCAGCTTCCGCAACCATGAAGGAAGCAGCAGTAAAGGTAGAGACAGTTCCGGCAGCAATTCCCGCAACCGGAATCTACAAAGTAGTGGTTATTGCAAAGCTTGCCCGGTTCGAAGTACTGAAGAAAGCACTGAACGATCTGGGTGTTACCGGTATGACCATGACACAGGTCATGGGCTGTGGCGTACAGAAGGGCGCCGGCGAGATGTATCGTGGTGTTGAAATGGATGCGACCCTGCTTCCCAAGGTGAAGGTAGAAGTCGTAGTCAGCAAGATCCCAGTAGCAACTGTGATCGAGGCTGCCAAGAAAGCTCTGTACACCGGCCATATCGGCGATGGCAAGATCTTCGTATACAACGTTGACAAGGTAGTAAAGGTTCGCACCGGCGAAGAAGACTTCGCAGCTCTGCAAGATGTCGAGTAACTTAACTTAGCTTTTATCTAATCCCTCAATTTGGTATATACAGAGTGCTGTGCCCGGATGCTGCGACTCATCCGGGTGCAGACAAGGACCCCGGGTGCTTCCACCACCCGGGGTTTTTCCTGCCCTTGGATGTGGATAAGATTGCCCTCTTGAAAAGGTTTGGTGGAAATGATACTATCATCGTAGAAGTATAGATTTTCAAAGGGTATAATATACATGGAAGAAAATACAAAGAAGACACAAAAGCAGACAGAAAATGTTATAGAGAAAGAGAACAAGATCGTAACGGGAGTCATCTGGCAGCAGCTGCTCCTGTTCTTTTTCCCTATTTTGTTCGGGACCTTTTTTCAACAATTATATAATGCAGCGGATGCGGTGATCGTAGGGCGCTTTGTCGGAAAAGAAGCTTTGTCGGCGGTAGGTGGCGGCACTGGTACGCTGATCCAGCTGCTGGTGGGATTTTTCGTGGGATTGTCCAGCGGTGCCACAGTCATTATCTCTCAGTATTATGGGGCAAAACGTGCCGAGATGGTAGGCTATGCCGTACATACCTCCATTGCGTTCAGCCTGGTAGCGGGAGTCGGCATGATGATCGTGGGTATTACGGCGGCACCATGGGCACTGCGCGCGATGTCTACACCTGAGGATATTTTGGGACCGTCGACAACCTATATCCGAATCTATTTTCTGGGTGTTATCGGGAATCTGATCTACAACATGGGCGCCGGCATCCTGCGGGCTGTGGGGGATTCCAAGAGACCGCTGTATTTCCTGATCGTCAGCTGCCTGACCAATATTGTGCTGGACATTGTGTTTGTCATCGGACTGCATATGGGTGTGGCAGGTGCCGCACTTGCTACGATACTGTCGCAGGCACTCAGCGCTGTGCTGGTATTGTGGGTGCTGATGCGGACGAAAGATATGCATCGTCTGGAACTGAGAAAGATCCGTTTTGATGGAAGAATGTTCCACAGGATCATCCGGATCGGACTTCCGGCGGGATTGCAGTCGGTAATGTATACATCGTCCAATATTCTGATCCAGTCCAGCGTGAATGCATTGGGAACGGATACGGTAGCGGCATGGACAGCATACAGCAAGATCGACAGCCTGTTCTGGATGATCGTCAATGCCTTTGGCATATCGATCACTACCTTTGTGGGACAGAATTATGGTGCGGGGAAAATGGATCGTGTACACAAGGGAGTCCGTACCTGTATGGGAATTACAGCCGGGGCAACCGTAATGTTGTCTGTGATCCTCTATAATTATGCATCGATCTGTTATCAACTGTTTACCACGGATGCTCAGGTGGTAGTGATCGGAGAACAGATTCTGCACTTTTTGGTCCCCACATATTTTACCTATATTGCCATTGAGATTTTGTCCGGTACTCTGCGCGGTATCGGCGACAGCTGGCTTCCCATGATCATCTGCTGTCTGGGGATCTGCGCGCTGCGTGTGGTATGGATCCTGACAGCCGTACCTCTGAAAAATGACATTCTCACCATTGTATTCAGCTATCCGCTGACCTGGACGGTGACAAGTATCGCTTTTATTGTATATTACCTGTTTTTCAGCCGCCTGAAGACTGTGGGAAGTAAGAGATAATTCGTAAGATATTGCACTTTATTCTATATAATTCGCATAGAAATGGGATGAAAATAAATTTATAATAAAGAAATGAAGGAAAGAAAAGAAGGAGGTTATTTAAATGTATCAGGCAGATGAAAAAAGATATGAAGAAATGAAATACAACCGCTGTGGTGCCAGTGGATTGCAGCTTCCGGCAGTCTCCTTGGGACTGTGGCACAATTTTGGCTCCAATGGGAATTTTGACAATATGCTGGACATGTGTCACACCGCTTTTGACCACGGTATCACACATTTTGATCTGGCGAACAACTACGGACCGGTATACGGTGCTGCAGAAGAGAATTTCGGACGTATCCTGAAAAAGGATCTGGGTATGTACCGGGATGAACTGGTGATTTCCACGAAAGCCGGTTATGATATGTGGCCCGGACCTTACGGCAACTGGGGCAGCAAAAAGTATCTCGTGGCCAGCCTGGATCAGAGCCTGAAGCGCATGGGACTGGATTATGTGGATATCTTCTACCATCACAGACCGGATCCAAATACACCGTTGGAGGAGACCGTTCGTGCACTGGACGGCATTGTGAAATCTGGTAAGGCATTGTATGTGGGAATATCCAATTACAATAAAGAACAGACCATTGCAGCGGCAGAATTGTTCAAGGAGCTGGGCACCCCGTTCATTATCAACCAGAGAAAATATTCCATGTTTGTAAGAGATATTGAGAAGGATGGTCTGAAAGATTACGCGGCAGCTCACGGCATCGGTATCATTACCTTCAGCCCTCTGGCACAGGGACTTCTGACCGACCGTTATCTCCACGGTATTCCCGAGGACAGCCGTGTCCGTACCGACGGCAGGTTCCTGAAAGAAGCGGCGATCGTGGAAGAGACATTGAAGAAGGTACGTGCACTGAACGATCTGGCATCCCAGAGAGGACAGACCCTGGCACAGATGGCACTGTCCTGGATCTTAAGGGATGGGGATATTACCAGTGTTCTGATCGGAGCTTCCAAGCCTTCACAGATCCTGGATAATATTGGAATTGTACATGCAACCTCCTTCAGCGATGAAGAAAGACGTAAGATTGATGAGATTCTGGCATAAAAAAGCCGGCGCCTGCAAGTATATTGCAGACGCCGGCTTTCGCGTTATCTTCCGTAGAAAATCTGTGCGATCGGAGAGTCCGGAGACAGGATCACGGTTTTATTATCACCGGTCATGGAAGCCTTCAGAGCATCCAGACTTCTGACGAAGGAATAGAAATCCTGCTTGGATTCATCGGCATAGGCCTCTGACAGAATACGCATGTATTCCGCTTCTCCCTCCGCAATGAGAATTTCCGCGTTTTTATTGGCTTCCGACAGGAGCACGTTGACCTCCTTGTCCGTGGTATTGCGGATCTTCTGTGCCTCGGAGCTTCCCTCTGCGGTGTAGGTGGCTGAGATGTTTTCGCGTTCGGAGATCATGCGCTCATACACAGCGGCTTTGTTGTCGCTGGGCAGATCCAGCTGTTTGGTTTCGAAGGAGAGCAATTCGATGCCGTATTGCTCGGTGGTGTTCCCAATATTTTTCATGATGGCTGCCGCCAGCTCTCCGTCACGCCCGGAGATCACATCATTCTGAGTAGTGCTGCTGATGATGTTCTTGGTAGAGTTATATACGATGGTGTCCAGACGGCTCTCAGCGTTGGAGATGGAAGAGTTCAGGGTCTGGGCGAATTTCAGAGGATCGTTGATCTGCCATAAAATGTAACTGTCGCAGATCATGGTCTTTTTGTCACTGGTGATGACATCGGAGGAAGACAGATCATAGAGCAGGATCTCCTTTGGGAGCTTATCGACGCTCTGTACAAAAGGAATCTTAAAGGTAACACCTGCAGAACTCACTACATGGTCTACCTTACCGAACTGTCGGATCAGACTGTATTCGTTTTCGTTGGTAACGACAATGCTGGAGGATCCGATGATCAGCAGCACCAGTACCAATAGAATCAGAGATATATTTTTTAATTTTTTCATATTATTAAAACTGCCTTTCTGTAGACAATGATTATTGTGCGGTTTCAGAGGTACTGTTTTCCGTGGAAGAACCGGTTGCCGTACCTGTGAAAGATTCCAAAGGGTAGAAGGTCTGTGTATTGCCGTTGGGGCTTTCGATGACTACTTTGAGATCCGGCAGGACTTCTTCCATGGTCTCGTAGAACATACGCTGTTTGGTGACGGTCGGGTTCTTGATATATTCCTCGTACATAGCGTTAAAACGTGCAACCTGTGCAGTAGCCTCATTGATGCGCTCGGTCTTTTGTGCTTCGGCGTCCTTAATGATACCGTCTGCCTGTGCCTGCGCCAGAGGAAGCTGCTCATTGCGGTATTTGTTGGCATTGTTCAGAGCGGTTTCTTTTCCCTGCTTGGCGGTTTCTACGGCCTTGAAAGCCTCCATGACTTCGGAGGTAGGCGGCTCGGAATCCTGGATCGTGATATTCACCAGCTGAATACCGATATCCTGTTCGCTCAGACGCTCCAGAATCATTTCTTTGATGGCGGCCTGAATTTCATTTTTTCCGGTAGTCAGGACATCGTCCACCGGATAACTGCCGATCACGGTACGAATACAGCTCTGGCTGATGTTACGCAGGATCAGCACGGGATCTTTGGAAGCATAGACTGCTTTTACCGGATCGCTGAAACGATACTCTACGAAGAAATCGACGTTGACAAAATTGTAATCGGAAGTGATCATGAGAGAATCGTCGGTTTCCGAAGAATTGGAATCTACATCATATCCCAGGGAAAATCCCTGAATGGTGGTATTGACTTTGCGGACCTGCTGGATGAACGGTATCTTAAAATGAAGTCCGGGATCCGTAACCGCTTTGGCCTGTCCTAAGGTGATCAGAACCGCCTGCTCCTGCTCACGGATCTGGTAAGTGGAATTAAAAGTAAAAATAGCGATTACCAAAATCACAAGAATGATGCCGGGGATTTTCCACCAGCTTTTTTTCGTTTGTGTTGCTTCCGCAGTGCCGGAACCTAAATCTTCAAAGCCGTTCTGGCGATTACGGAAGGAGTTGAATTTTTTCATAAATATGCTCCCTTCTCATTGTAATTCGTTTATTGGTTGTATACTTTACTATATGATGCCAGGGTCAAAAGGTCTAAACCCATATGAGCTTGCTCATAAGTGGGTGAAAGACCTTAGGACCCGCCCCGATATGAGCATAAAAGTGGGATGATAATCCCACGATATGCGAATAGAGGGTAGGATTGTGAGAGTGCGTAGCACGTAACAATCCGTAGGCATCAGAGTCGGGGGCTTTTGACCCCGACATCATATGGATAGAGCAAATGAATTAGAAAGAGGTATTTATGATCCGTTTTATATTCGTTGTATTATTTGTTGTATTATTCCTGATCCTGTCCACTCCGCTTATGCTGGTGGAATGGATCATTGGCAAGTTCAATCCGGGACTGAAGGACCGAAGCTCGCTGGCCATTGTCAACTGGGCATTCCGTCAGGTGATCCGCCTGGCGGGCACCAAAGTGATCGCCATCGGTGAAGAAAATATTCCCACCGATACCGCGGTACTGTATGTGGGCAATCACCGCAGCTTTTTCGATGTGGTCCTGACCTACGTCCGCGTTCCCAGACCTACCGGCTACGTTGCCAAAAAAGAAATGCTGAAATGGCCCCTGTTGAATATCTGGATGAAGGATCTGCACTGTCTCTTCCTGGACCGCCAGGATATCAAGGCCGGACTTAAGACGATCCTGCAGGCCATTGAAAAAGCCAAAAACGGTATTTCCATCTGTATCTTCCCGGAGGGCACCCGGAATAAGACAAAGGATACCTTCCTCCCCTTCCATGAAGGCAGCTTTAAGATTGCGGAGAAGGCAGGCGTTCCCATCATTCCCATGACGATCGTGAACTCTGCTGCGATATTCGAAGACCATTTTCCGAAAATAAAAAAGGCCACCGTAGTCATTGAATACGGTAAGCCTATTTATATGAAGGATCTGGACAAAGAAACCCGCAAGAGCATGGGTACCTATGTACAGAATATTATCTCCGAGACCTATTTTAAAAACAAAGAACTCATTTAATCTGTTCATGTTTCCCACCGAGGGAGACCTGCTGGGCGATCAAAAGAAGATAATCCGCAGTGTCTCCCTCTTCGGGATAATAACATACCGAATCTTTATTTCTTCCCATCAGATAATGTAAAAAATCTTCCAGAATCTCCGTGTACTGATAACTGTATAAGATGTAGTTGGCACAGGACAGTTCCTCCGCTCTCTTCAGCAGATCTTCCGTGCCGTTATTAACCGAAGTCACCGCATCGATCATCTTATCCGATCTTTTCGCCAGTTCCTCCCCCCGGTTACGGATATCCTCCATAAACACGGTACACAGATCTACATCCACCGCTTGTCTGGTCGCCAGATATGTCATAGCGCCATAGAGATAGTCCGTCTCTTCGAGGTAGCTGGTATTATCTTCAAAGAAATCCTTATATTCCAGTATCTGCGTCCGGTAGGAATATAATCCCGCCGCCCGGTACAGCTCCGTCAGCGCCATGAATTTCTGTGCATCTCTTCCGGAAGTCGCTGTAAGCTTCGTATATATGGCGGAAGCATGCTGTAAGCACTGTGTGGCGTACTGCACGTCGTATTTTTGATACAAATAGCCAAACTTCGCCAGTGCCGCCACATAGGTCATATTCTCCGGCTCCGGCTGCCCGGTGTCATTGGTCGTCTTCTCCAGCCACCCGGCGATATCCTCCAGAAGATCCGGAATCTCATTGGCATTATCATCGGCGAAAGTCTCCGGATACCATTCGCAGGCAGTCAGAACCGTCAGGATCTCTTCCTCGTTAATCCTCCGGTTCTCACAAGCCTCATGCAGCTTCGCACATAAGGAACGAAACAGTTCCTCATAATGATCCTGCTGCACCGTAAAAGCAAATGACTGTCCTACCCTGTCACATTCCAGATAAAATGTACCGTTCTGTGTAACTTGGGTGAAATCCACCCTGCCGATATATAAATGCAGATCTTCGTTATAATCGGAGTTTTCTACCTTACCATGGTATACCGTCTCCCCGGTCTCTTTATCGATCACGCGAAAATTTTCCACCGGCTCGCGGCTTTTTACCACTGCCAGTTTTTCTCTGCCTGATGCATAACCCTGCTGGTCCACCAGCACATTGGGTGTCAGTACAGGCAATGTATAGTTGATGACCGGTGTGCTCTCCATGCCGGTGAGACTGCTGATGCTGCTGTAACTGACATGTCCCGTCTCCACAGTAGTCCTGCCACAGGCCATCATTCCTATGCTGTTAAATAGTAATAGCAGGGAGAGGATCCCTGCATTTTTCCTGCTGTATCTCAAGCGCTTCCTCCGCCCATTCTCTTTGGGGATTATGGTACACTTTTTTCCCATCTATAATAGTATAACGGGTTCGTGTAAAAATTTCCATAGGGAATCCTGCCTCCTACGATATATCAGTGGAACAATGTCTCCCCGTTTACCGGTTCCCCGTTATGGGTCAGGGCAAAATATACATTGCTTCCCTCGGCACTGTAATATTTGGTAGGCGCTGCTACTTTGCCTATGGTCTCCCCGGGATTTACATAGGAATCCTCCTGCACAGCGATCTCTGCAAGCTGTCCGTAGGTGGCCTCATAGCCATCGCCCAGATCCAGTGTTACTGCCTTACCGATCTCTTCATTTTCGAAAATCGAAGTCACTTTACCCTGTGCACAGGCGGTCACTGCCTCGCCCTCCTCCGCGGAGAAAATTGTGGCAGGATTGTATTTGTACTGATCCAGTGTTGCAAAATAGGTGCTCTGATCCATAGAATAATGCATCAGAATATCACTCTGCACCGGCTGCTGTAACCCATCGCTTTCCGCGAAATGCAATGTCTTCTCCACGGTACCTTCGGACAGGGGAGTTGCTGCCTCGGCTTCTTCAAGCAAGGTCTCCTGATCCGTCAGTCCCGGGATCTCCACATGCCCGGAGCCAACCTCCTGTGGCATATAGTCCAGATCATCCTCCGTAACGGGCGCCCCGGCGATCTCCTTCCCAGCCGTGTTATTCGCGGTCAATCCCGGAATGTTCTCATCCTCTTTTAACAGATGCTCATCGTTGTTCTCCGTGATCTCCTGCAATTTATCATCCGCATTGTTTTCAAGCGCAGTGAAGTCCAAGGTATAACCATCATCCTCGGACTCCACATTCTGCCCCTTCATATAGACCCCCGTCATGGTCAACGCTGCCAGTACAAAGGCTGAAGAGGCTAACATTATTATACGTTCTTTGTGAATATTGCTCTTTCTGTTTCTACTCATATTCTATCCGCATCCTTCCTGTTCCCTGAATCTGCTGCCTGCTGTTGCATCACTCAAACCACTTTCCCTGGTTTATCCTATAGTCTTGCCTGATTCATGGGTTTTATTCAGAATGCGGTATTATGTTTTTGTTTATGCTTTTGCGGCATATGCTGCCATATCTACGTGCTGCACAGTGCCTACATTTCCGTTTTCATATAAGAAAATACCGGTCTTGCGGATCACAGCATTCGTTGCATTTGCATTCATGGTGCCGTCCTGCGCTTTTCTGTCTCCCTGCATGGTAAAATCTGTGGAAACATTCTCAAGGCAGATCGCTCCGACACCTTGATCGGAAAGCTTGTACAGTACGTCGTTGCCGTTTTCATCTTTGCACCAGATTTTTAATTTTGACCAGATGGAATCGTTCTCATCGATCCATCCGTTGCCGTCCTCATCATACCGTGCCAGGTCTGCAAAGCCGTCACCGTTTTTCGTTCCGAACAGCTCGCTGCCGTCATTGATGACACCGTCACCGTTTTTATCCAGTGCCAGATAGCCGCTGCCCTTTAACATGGAGATCTCTTCTTCCTCACCGTCGGCATCCAGATCAAAATAAAAGGTCTGATCCGACAGTTCGGTCACATCGGTATTCAGATTGATCACCAATGGATCGTATAGGGCAAACTGCGCCACATTCAGTTCCTCTCTGTAGTATTCCTCACATCTGCGGCTCATATTTACATTGACATTAAAATTGATCTCTCTGCCATCCTTCGTCCGTACAGTTCCCACGGTGGAGAAGCTGGTGTCTTCCTGCTCCACGTTATAGGTCTCACCCACGTAGTTCAATACTTTCATGCGGGCTGCAACCGGATAGAAGGTATCCGACGCAGGTGCTGCCGTTCCCTGAGTGCTGCCGGAATTCGTCCGGGCGTTATCAACGCTATTGCCCGCATTCCACCCGTTTTCCTGCATCCAGTCACGCAACGTGCTGTTCCTGGAGGGGAACAATAAATCAAAAATATAGCGTACCGTATATTCCCGGATGGTGGACAGTGTCTGTTCACTGGCACTGCTTCGCATATCCCATCTGGCAGAAGATACCAGAAAACGGCTCTGCCAGTCTTTGGCAGTCATTGCGGTGTTCTCTGCGGAATTCTCCTGTTCCCCGGTATTCTGTGCCGTATCCCCCTCTTCCGGTGTCTTCTGCTCCTTGGTGGATACATCTGTCAGAGCTGCCTGATAATCCGTTATCTCAAATCGTCTGACGCTGGTCTTAGAAGCATGATAGCTTCTGGCGGAATCCATTCCTATGCTTGCGGAATCAATTCTCAAATCTGTAATTTTCTCCTTTCCCCGACCTCACCATATACAGGGCGCGCTTCCTGTAAAGCTTAACAGTTCGCGACCACATGCGATATTGACGGCTGAACTGTTAAGTCAAAAAAATGGTAACAGAACAGAATATTCTAATATTATTCTGTCCGATTACCATCCGTGGTGACATTATCCTGTTATAAAATTAAATAGCAGGGAAGTGACTGGCCTTGTCACCTCTCTGCTACTTATATCGTCCGTATCGGGCGTTTTGTTTAGTCCGAATTTATTGTTGTGTGGGTGCAGCAGGTGCACCGGGAGCGGGAGGCACCGGTTTTCCGGCTGCTTTCAGCTTCGCTGCGATCATGCCGGCTACCATCTCTCTGGTAACCACGATATTACCGCCAAAAGGATTGATCACGAATCCCAATGCCGGGCTGATATTACCCTGCGCATCCTTACGAAGCAGCATCCCCGCATAATCGTCAAAATTCATGGCGAAGGTCTGCTGATTCTCTTCGTCCTTCCACTTTTTTAACTCTATCCAGTCCGTGAAAGCCATGAAGAACTTCCGTCCGTCCTCTGTGGACAGCATAGGAAACTGTACCTTGGAATCTCTGGCAATCTTCACCTGCCCCTTCTCATCGGGTTGAGGTACCGGATCGATCACGACCGGTGACAGGAACTTTGCCTTCTGCAGCTCGTCTAAGAACAGCTGTCTGTGTTCCGGAGTGTCCTCTGCTTTTAATAATTCAATGGATCCCACCATCATGGGGTTGGATACCGGTTTGTTAAATTCCATATTTTTGCTCCTTACTTCTCGTTGTAACTATTCAGTTACACCCGGTTATAGTTAATTAAGCAGCCCTTTAAGATGATCTGGCGTTCTTCATCGGTCAGTTCACCTAACTTCAGGGAGAATTCCTTCATGCCCTCTCCGGGTGTTACCACATAAGCTTTGATCTCTTCCGCCTTGTCTTCCACGGCTTTCCTGATGTCGGGAACGAACAGATAATCCAGATTCTTAAAAGGCAGATCCCCGGGCTGGATCAGGAAAGGAAGCATACCCCAGTTGATCAGGTTGGAACGATAACGCTTGGTAGCATACTCGTTGGCGATGTTCGCCCAGCCGCCCAGTACCTTCTGACAGGAAGCAGCCTGCTCGCGGGCAGAACCGTCTCCGGGCTTCACTGCGAAGATTGTGGAACCGAATCCGGTGTTCTCACGGCCAGCCTCTGGATACTGCTTCTTCACTTCTCCCATGACATCCTTCAGTACCGGAACTGCCTGGCAGGGATGTCCGCCGTTCATACGCTCTTTCTCTGCCTTCTGGATCTCTTTGGCACGTCCTACATACTGGGGATCCTTACGGCTTAAGGTGAACTCTGCCAGTCCTAAAGGGTTGGAACGGTAGGAAGAGGTCTCACCGGAAGGGATCAGCTCATCGGTGGTGGTTACGGGATCGTGGATCTCGGATACTACCTGTAGTACCAGGTTATCAGGCAAAGCACCCATAGCTGGCCAGTCCTTAATATTGGGACCGAACTGGATCTCTACGCTCTCGTCTGCCACACCGTGGGAATCGAATACACGGTTCTTGTAAATATTGCTGTCGAAATGATATTTGTATTTTCCGAAGTCGCCGTCGAACTCCGTTGCGGGAGTCAGCACGCCTTTGTTGGCTGCGGTAGCAGCGATAGATCTTGCATCCATCAGAGCTACGGAAGCGATCTGACCGTTCTGCAGCTTGGAGCCTTCACGGTTCGGGAAGTTTCTGGTAGAGTGACGGATACTGAATGCGTTATTGGCAGGGGTATCTCCGGCACCGAAGCAGGGACCGCAGAATGCTGTCTTCATGACTGCACCGGTCTCTAAGATGGTCGCTGCACAGCCGTTACGGATCAGTTCCATATATACGGGCATGGATGCGGGATATACGCTTAAGGTAAATTCATCCGCACCGATGTATCTGCCCTTCAGGATATCCGCTGCCGCACAGATATTCTCAAATCCACCGCCGGCACAACCTGCGATGATACCCTGATCTACGATAAATTTTCCATTTTTAACTTTATTCTTCAGGGTGAAGTCCACTGCTCCGTCTAAGCTTACCTTCGCACGCTTCTCGGTCTCATCCAGAATATCCATGAGGTTCGCATTCAGTTCCTCGATGGTATAGGTATTGCTGGGATGGAACGGCATGGCGATCATGGGACGGATCTTGTCCAGATCTACCTCGATCAATCCATCATAATAAGTTACCTGACCGGGATTCAGTTCCTTGTAATCTTCGGTACGTCCGTGGATCTCATAGAACTCACGGATCTGGTCATCGGTCTTCCAGATAGAGGACAGACAGGTGGTCTCTGTGGTCATGACATCAATACCAATACGGAAATCCGCGCTTAAGGAAGCCACGCCTGGACCTACGAACTCCATTACTTTATTCTTCACATATCCGTTCTTGAATACAGCACCGATAATGGCCAGTGCCACGTCCTGAGGGCCTACGCCCTTTACAGGCGCACCCTTTAAGTATACGGCTACCACACCGGGCATATTGATATCATAAGTCTGATTCAGCAGCTGCTTCACCAGCTCGGGACCGCCCTCGCCCATAGCCATGGTACCCAGTGCACCATAACGGGTATGAGAATCGGAACCAAGGATCATCCTGCCGCCGCCGGCTAACATCTCTCTGGCAAACTGGTGGATAACAGCCTGATGAGGGGGTACATAGACTCCGCCGTACTTTTTCGCACAGGTCAGACCAAACATGTGGTCATCCTCGTTGATGGTACCGCCTACGGCACACAGAGAGTTATGACAGTTGGTCAGCACATAGGGCATAGGGAACTTCTGCAGTCCGGATGCTCTCGCGGTCTGAATGATACCTACAAATGTAATGTCATGGCTGGTCAGCTTATCAAAACGGATCTTCAGCTTGTCCATATTGCCGGAAGTATTATGCTCCCGCAAAATACCGTAAGCCATCGTGTTTTTCGCTGCTTCTTCCTTAGAGATCGTAATGCCGGTCTTTGCCTGTATCTCTCTTGCTGCTTCCGGAGTATCTGCTACAATGTCTGTACCATTTACCAGATAAGCGCCACCCTGTGTTAACTGAATCATGCTCGTCCTCCTGTTCGCGTCCGAATTTACGTCTGCAATCTCTGCATCCTTTCAGACTGTACTTTTCTTATTATAAAGGTTTGCTCTCTTTGATGCAACCTGCATATTTATTCTTTAATAAGGTATCTGCCACCATAAACCACATCAATAAAAATGCTGCCACACACAGAGACAGATACAATTTAATCTGCACTGACTGGAAATGTCCGCGATACGTGATTCCGGACAGCGGTGCGATATCCGGCAGCTGTTCACCGTTTAAATAAGCTCTGCCGTATTCCGTCTGGGGCTTTTCACCCTCCGGAGTTACCAGCAGAATGACTCCGGCAGCATTATCCCGCACCGCCACCTTCATCTGATAGGTTTTACCTGCGGTCAGCTTCCAGTCTGTCAGCTGCATTTCAAATACTGTATCTTCATAAGTCTCTATGGGAGTTATCTCCTCCCCACAGAGGGTCTCTCCGTCATATACTCCGATCACCAGGTCTCCGTCCGTGGACCCATTCGGTTTCACACAGAACGTAAATCCCTTCACATTATTCACTACAGGAGTAAATTCGAATTCCAGTGTATCTCCCTGTGCCAGGGGAAACTCTTCATTATCTCCTCCGTTGATATCCATCCTGTCTTCCATGGCAAGTCTGGACGCTCCCAGTCCCACTGCCAGGCAGCATATCAGCACTGCGACTCTTTTCACCAGGTCAGCCACAGCGATCTTCGCCTTACCTTCAATGCTTTCTTCACTGCTTTTATCCAGGCAGCCGCAGACGAACAACATAAACCCAAGCAATGATGCCCCATAGACTCTGTAAGTAAACAGATGGTGATAGCTGGTATGTGTATTCATAATAAAATACCATGCCGGAGAGGTTAAAGTCACTGCCGCAAATATCAGTTGTTCTGTTTTTATCCGGAATCCTCCCCGCAGGAATCCGCAGATGAGCACTACGATCCATGCGAGTAATATCAGAATAAACAGAGGAAACAGATAATGTCTGAAATTGTTATACAGTGTATCGATCCTGCAATAGGTCTGGTGCAGCAGTCTGTTCTCATCGGGCATTCCACTGAACAGATGATTGAATACCGCGCCGATACCGTTGTCAAGGATCGAAGGACCACATACAATCGTCTCTACGACCCATTTTACACCAAAGAATCCACCCCAGCCGATCACATAGGAAATACCGCCGCCAAATAACAGTGTGATCCGCTCCTTCAGATTCACCTTCTCTCCTGCCGCCACCAACAGCCAGCAGAACGGGAATGCGAAGCTAAGTAACGGATAGGTCAGGAAATCAAAATAGCAGGTCACAATTCCCAGAAACAAAAACAGATAATATCTTCTGTTTTTCTCCAGGATCCAGTCCGTCTTCAGCAGAACAAACAAACTTCCCAGCATAGCAACATAAAATACCGGCGAATTCTGCAGTGACATGGCAGTGGCTGCCGGTGTCAGAAACGCACAGGAGCAGAAAAATGCCAGTAGATATCTTTTCTGTCCCGTTGCCTTATAGATGGCATAGCCTACACATCCCATGACAAACAGCTGGGCAAAGCTGTTGACCAACAGATAGTCCCAGTAGTCCATAAAATAGAAGATGGGACGCAAAATAGCAACATAACCGTGCCAGTATCTTCCGTAATCATTCATATCCGCCGCACGTTTGATGGCGGATTCCTCTCCTTCATTATAGCAATTGTTCAGGATCGTCCGGTCTGTGGCATCATCCAGGGTTCCGATCTCATAGGAAGTGAAGAATGGAATGTACTGGGTATAGCGGTTATTGACCAGGGGTGCCCAACCCATCTGCTCGCTGTACTCAAACGTAGAATCCTTCGATTCCTGATTGACCGGAATATGATAGGCAAAAGTCAGGAGCAGGATCCCAACCACTCCCGCTGCGATCAAAATTCCAATATATTTTACAAAAAAACCGATCCATATTCTGAACAGTGACTTCTGTTTGGAAACATCTTTGGTAGCGTTCAATTTTGTCTTCTCCCTCATCGTAGAATTCATTACTTTATCATTCCAAAGTATAGCATATTACTTTCCTGTCGACAAGTAAGCATCCTGCACCGGATCTGCTCCTGCGTTTTTTCCCTCCGCAGTCGCAATCAGGCGTCTGAGTTCCTCCGCACCGCTGACGTAATTTCCTTCTATGATATCATTATGAATAACATGATCGCAGATCTTGCGGTTCCGCTTCTCCGCGTCGATGGACAGGATCCGCAGGGTCTTTTCCTCGGTGTCGTAATCGGAGTCAATAATATCCGCGATCAGTTTTTCCTTATCTCTTGCCACATAGATGATATGGGTGGGAAAAGAACGTTTCATGGCAATGGCACCACACATATCCACCGGGATCACGGCAAATCTTCCCTGATCTAACAGTTCCTGAATATCTTCCTTCCTCGTGCCGTACCGCACACCGGCATAAGCTGTTTTTTCAAAAAAGTTCATCTGATCGAAAGCTTCTTCCGACACATACCGGTGTCCGTAACGTTCGGGCTCCGTGCAATAATTCACCGGGCGCACAAACAATTGCTCCGTGCCGATACTATCTGTCGTATTTCCACCTTTGCTGCCACACAGTGCTTCCGTGATCTCCCGTTTTCCGGAACCGGAAGGGCCCACTAATGCCAGTACCGCCGGCGCGGTGATCTTCTCTGTCTTAGAGGTGGAAGCTTTCATGATCTGTTTCACCAGTGACACGAATTCCGCCATGGTATTCACAGACAGGAGACCTGTCATTTTGGCATTCCATGGCTTCCGCATCAACACCGGATACTCTGCCTTGCTGTCCAAAATATTGTGAATGGCATCATCCAGTACAATGTCAAAATGGACTCGGTCCTTGGCGCTTCCCAAAATGATATTTTCCGGCGGGAATTCCGGGAACTGGGTCATGATCTGCTCCGCCCGCACTCCCATAAACCGCGGCGACACCGCCGTAATAAAAAAAACATCCGCAATCTGCATCAGCCGGCGGATCCCACGTTTCGTTTCCTCCGTAGGAATCTGCCGGCTGTACAGCTCGGGATCGTTATAGAATTCTTTGATCACTGAAGTCCGACCCTCATTGGCCCAGGAAGTGATCTCTTCCAGGCGGTAAGGTTCCGCCGGGTGATATTTTTCATTTGCCATACGAATGGCAATACTGTTAAACGGGGCGGTGACATCGTCCCAATCGATACCAATGCTAGGTCTGAGCATGCTGTGTTTCCTCACTTTTACGCTTTTACGTATACATTCCTGCTGTCATGTACAATCTGTATCTAGCATAGCATAAACCACCACACAGCACAATCCATACCGGATCAGATATTCCTAACCCTTCATGGTCTCTTCCAGAATATGCAGACAATTCTGCATGGATGTTTCAAATTCTTCCTCATTGTTATTTTTAAACAAAATCAGATCGTCCTTCGCCTTAGGATCATCCAGATTCTTCGGGATAGAGAAATCGCAGGATGCAATATACTCATCCCAGTGTGCCAGCTTCCAGGTATCTCGGTCGGAATTTCTGGCGATCATACGCTCATGCACGATCTCAGGAGATGTTTCTACCCATACGACTACCAGGCTGGCATTTTTCTCTGCCAGTTTAGCTTTCAGGTTATGGATATAATCCATATCCCTGATCTCCTGTGTGAAGGGGGCATTGATCAGTACAATATCGTCATAGTCCAACGCCTCCATGGCCAGATCCACGACGCACTCATACTCGTAGTCACGGATATTTTTTTCAAAAAAATCACTGCTTCTGTCATAAGGCTGTCCCGCTACCACAAAGATCTGTTTTGACAAAGTGATTAATGTATCCTTATCCAAATATACAACGTGCTGCAGTCTTTTTGCCAATGCTTTGGAAATGTATGTCTTTCCGCAGGCCGGCGGTGATGTTACCAGGATCAGTTTCTTAACCATAAAAATCTTCCTTTCTGATATGTATTGTTTATTATTCCCCGTCCCTTTTCATTAGATATATCGCGATTTTTGGAGATTGTCAACTATTTATCAAACTTTTTTTGTGATAATGCACAACGACTCTTTTCTCTGTATTGCACAATTGCCAACGCTTTCGAACTATGCTAGTCTACTGGTACAGGAGGGATGTATATGACCAACCGGGAATTATTAGAAGCTATCGTAATCAAATTAGACCACATAGATCAACGACTTGACAAAGTAGAACAGCGACTTGACAAAGTAGAACAGCGGCTTGACAAAGTAGAGCAGCGGCTTGACACGCTGGAGCAACGATTCGATTCACTGGAACAACGGGTTTCCAATTTAGAATCCGGTCAGATTTCCATGGAGCGCCGCATCACTAATATAGAATTGACACTTGAAAATGAAGTTTGCCGTAATATATGTACGATCGCAGAGGCTCATTTAGATTTATCCCGCAAATTCGATCAGGCATTAAAAGTCAAAGAAGATGACGAATTGATACGTGTCCGTCTCAACGTATTAGAAAATGATGTCCGCAAAATAAAACAACGGCTCGAGATTGCATAGTCTATTTCTATCATTACCTCATCTTAGCAGATGGGGTATATTTTTATTCCTATTTTTGTTGACTTGTCAACATCCATGTGCTACACTTCATAAAGTTGCTGCATCAACATTTTACAGGAGGATTGTCCATGCAGGATCGTTTTGAAAGATTCGTTGTATCGATCACGGAATTGCACCGTTATCTGCAGAAATTAAAAGAACTGGAAATGGGGCAATTAGACTTAAAAGCAGGTTACACTATGTGTCTGTATCACCTGGGAAAACATCCGGAGGGGCTGACCGCCACACAGCTGACAGAGCTTTGCAAGGAAGATAAAGCTGCCATTTCCCGAACATTAAGCCAGTTAAGTGCCAAAGGGCTGGTATCCTGTGAACTGCCGGAAAACAAGCGTTCCTACCGCACTTTATACTATCTGACCGAGGAAGGCAGCACAGTAGTCAAAAAAATCGGTTCCCGGATCTACTCTGCACTGGCTCACGGCGGAGACGGCATGACAGAGGAACAGCGGGTGAATCTCTACGATTCCCTGGAGAGGATCTCCCATAATCTGGAACAGTACCTTGCTGAGTTCCCTTCCGAGCATCCACCCAAAAAATGAGCAGGAAGAAACATTCAGCTGCCAAACTATAATAAAAAGAATAGGAATATTATCATGGAAAAAATACGTTTTATCACAGACTCCGCATCTGATATGAACCACCCCAGGGAGGATGTCACCATCCTGCCGTTGCACATCCGCTTCGGCGACGACGAATATGCGGACGGAGTCACCATCAGTCACAGAGAATTCTACGAAAAGCTGATTGAATGTGACACTCTCCCCACCACCAGCCTGGTATCTCCTGCTGTCTTTGAAGACGCTTATGAGCAGGCAGTCTCCGCGGGTGAGACCGTCATCGTGATCACCATCTCCGGTAAATTGTCCGGCACCTGCCAGAGTGCCCGGATCGCTGCTGAAGATTATGAGGGCAAAGTATTCGTCGTAGACAGCATGAATGCCACCATAGGAGAACGCATTCTGGTAGAGTATGGTCTGCAATTAAAGGATCAGGGAAAATCCGCAGAAGAAATTGTCAGCATTCTCGAAAAGGAGAAATCCAAGATCCACACCATGGGACTTTTAGACACCTTGGAATACCTGAAAAAAGGCGGACGTATCTCCTCTACCGTTGCATTCATCGGCGGTGCACTGGCCATCAAGCCTGTGGTTGCTGTCTCAGACGGCGAGATCATTATGCTCGGGAAAGCCCGCGGTTCCAAAAACGGCAGTAACTTCCTGATCCGTGAGATAGAAAAAGCTGACGGTGTAGATTTCTCCCGCCCCTTCTGTCTGGGTTATACCGGTCTGAGTGATGAGCTGTTACAAAAATACATTCACGACAGTGAACACCTGTGGAAGGATTACGCAAAGGAACTTCCCATCAGCACTCTGGGCGCCACCATCGGAACCCATGTAGGTCCCGGTGCCGTAGCGGTTGCCTTTTTTGAACACTAAAAGATAGAATAAAAAATCCCGAAGGCTTTCACAGTCTCCGGGATTTTTTTATTATTTGTCTTTTGCGTCTCTGATTAAGCAGCCTTTTTCGCTTTCTTTTCTTTCATCTGCTTAACGAAGGTCTGTGCACCTTCCACTACCAGGAAGATTGCCAGAACTGCCATTGCAGCTGCGAAGAACAGCTGGAACCAGTCACCCCATGCAGCAGTGCCGGCACCGATCGCCTTGCACTTGTTGATCACGGTGATCACCAGGCTGGTCAGGGTTGCAGCAAGCATGAATACCATAGGGAAGAAGAACATCTTGTTGTTCTTGCCAACTTCACCCAGCCATGCAGCTACTGCCATCAGAGCGATACCTGCGAGCAGCTGGTTCGCTGCACCAAACAGACCCCAGATCTGGCTTAAGGACAGACCGCCGAGGATACAACCGATCACTACCATGGATACTGTACCGAACAGAGGATGAGCCAGCACCTTACGTGCGCCCTTGGCATCCTTGTAAGTAGCTTCGCCCTCCTTCAGGAACAGCTCGGAGAACATGAAACGGCTCAGACGGGTACCGGTATCCAGACTGGTCAGTGCGAATACGGATACAGACAGCGTGAGCAGTGCGTAGATCGTACCGTATGCCTTGGAGGTCTCGGTACCGAACATGGATGCAATACCTGCAGCGAATGCAGCTGCGGGAGATCCGAACTCACCGTTTAAATACTTCTGATATACTGCGCCGACTGCTACCAGAGAGATGATACCCAGAGCAGACTCGATCAGCATGGAGCCGTAACCGATAGCCTTGGCATCCTTCTCGTTCGCTAACTGCTTGGAAGAAGTACCGGTAGCGATCAGGCTGTGGAAGCCGGAACATGCACCACAAGCTACGGTGATGAACAGCATAGGGAACAATGTCTGTCCTGCCTTGGGCTCCCAGCCATTAAACGCGGGGATATCGAATGCGACAGTACCGGTGAAAGCACCGGCAACGACACCTATGAATGCCAGACCGATCATAGCATACAGCAGGAAGCTGGACAGGTAGTCACGGGGCTGTAACAGGATCCATACGGGAACCAGGGAAGCCACTGCGATGTAAACGCCTACAAATACGATCCATGCGATACGGTTCATGGCAAAACCAACGTTCAGACCTAAAACAGTAATAGCTACGATACCGATGATACCACCGATGGTAGCGGGCAGAGTCTTAACGCCCATTCTGTTGGTCACATAGCCATAAATAACAGCCAGAACGATGAACAGCAGAGAGATCATTGCGGTGGACTGATTACCGGTAGGATTGGTCACAAAACCGAAAGCGGTCTTGCCGGCATCATCCGCCAGGGTCAGGAAAGTACCTGCCACAATGTTAACGAAGGAAGCGATTACCAGGATCAGCACCAGAAGTGCGAAAATGATGAAAAGCTTCTTAGCTCTGGATCCCATGGAATCCTCGATGATCTCACCTACAGATTTACCGTCATGTCTGATAGATGCGAATAAAGATCCGAAGTCCTGCAGACCGCCGAAGAAAATACCACCGATGATACACCACAGGAATACGGGAACCCATCCGAAGATGGAAGCCTGAATCGGTCCGTTGATCGGGCCTGCTCCGGCGATAGATGAAAAATGATGACCCATAAGTACGGCAGGCTTAGCTGCAACGTAATCCACACCATCTTCCTTCTCAATTGCAGGAGTCTTCTTGGTAGGATCGATGCCCCACTGTTTTGCCAGCCAGGAGCCATAGAACACATAGCCGATAAACAACAGTACAATAGCGGCTACAACGATTAATAATGCTGTCATTTGTGTTTCTCCTTTTCTTAATACACAGATTTAATTTATCATTGCCTTTTTTACGAGTTTCTTCAGAATCTGTCCGTGGCGGTTGTGGACGATCCGACCCGAAGACAGCTCGGCGACAATCAAACGATAATTGCTCCAGCCATGGAATCCCCAGAGGTAACTCTGGTAATGCCTGCACTTTTTCACCTGTGCGAGGGCATCCTCCCCGGCATGAGCGGTCAGAATGATCAGGACGACATCACTGTTCCTGTGATGGGAAGACGGCTGCACATTTGCAGTTCCCCGCTCCCAGGCGATAGCGTCTAATTCCAGAAGCCGTTCCTTGGATAAAGATTCTTCTGTGGCAAAATACACTGTCTCGTTGGTGTCAATATCTGCCACCTTGGCTTTCTTGATCAGAAAGTACTGCTCATTATGGGATCCGAAGATTGCTTCGGCTGCGAATGGCGGTTCTACAGCCTCTGTTTTGATATTGTAGTAAGTCTGATAAGATCGCAGGACGCGTTCCAGCGCTTCCCCGGGAGTAAGTGTCTTTTGTAATTCCATTCTGATTTCCTTTTAAGCATGCGTAATCGATTACATTTACGTTCATGCTATTGATGACTTTAGCACGTCGAAGTGTCAAATGCAACGGATTTTTTAGCATTTCTTTACACTTTTTTAATAAATACATACTTTATCGTTATATGTTAGTCCTCTGACAGCTTTTTTCCAAGGTGCAAATTTAACCTATATACCATTACAAATTTAATCTCTTTATCTGGATAAACTTATTGACTTTTGTTGGGTAACCGGAAATCATTCTAAAAAAAGCAGCCGATTTTCATCAGCTGCCGATTTTTAGGAATGATTCTTCTCTTCCTTGATCTCCCAATGGATCAGGAATGTCAGTGCCGCACGAAGTCCGATGATACCGGCTACGGTAACGATCTCCTTCCAGTCTCTGACAATAACGGTCTTAAGGATCTCACTGCACAACTTGAATTCCAGCCCTACAGCAAGCCCCTGCGCCAGGGTGATCTTCATATCCGGCACCCGCCGCACATAATTATAAAACCCTTTCAGACCGGAGAGAATAATAACGATCACTCCGACAAATTCAAAGAACAGTATTGCCACCTGGACAATATTGTTCATCACGTTTTCCAGGAATTCAATGATAAGCTCTATGTGGAACATGCACAGCCCCCCGCTTTTCTTACACTTCTTTTTTCATTGTAGCGTATCCAAAAAGGGCGTGCAAGATGTATCTTTATCTTTTTATCAGCTATTTTTCTTCTGTTTTCAATAATTCCTGCATAGTATGCCAGCCAAGCACCGCGCATTTTACTCTGGCGGGCATGTGGGCAATATCCTGCAATACGGAGGCCTCTTCCAGCTCGTCCTTCTCTTCGTCGGTGATACTTCCCTTGATCATTTTCAGGAACAGATCTGCCAGATGCAGTGCCTCTTCCTTGCTTCTGCCGATGACTAACTCCAGCATCATGTCCGCGGAAGCCTGGGAGATGGCACAACCGTCTCCTTCAAAAGCTCCGTCCACGACTACACCGTCCTCCACCTTCAGTTCCAGGAAAATATCATCGCCGCAGCTGGGATTGACACCCTCTAACACCAGGTTGGCATCCTCCAGCTTATGCTTATGATACGGATGCAGATTGTGCTCCGTCAAAATCTCATTATAAAACGTCTTATTCTCCATAGCCCATCTGTCTCCTTATCCCGGCAAGACTTTTTAAAAATGCCTGTATCTCTTCTTCCGTATTGTAGACGCCCAGGCTCACTCTGGTGGTGGACAATACTTTCAAATGCTGTAATAACGGCTGGGCGCAGTGATGTCCCGCCCGGACTGCGATGTGATCTGCATCTAAAACAGATGCCACATCATGAGGATGCACGCCCTCCAGCTTAAATGTCACAATGCCGTGATGATCCTCCGCCTTCTGAGAACCCAGAATGTGTACCGCAGGGATCTCCTTCATGCCATCCATCAAAAGCTTCGTCAGCTTCGCTTCTCTCTCTTCGATGAAATCAAAACCGATCTTCTGCACGTAGCGGATGGCTTCTGCCAGCGCATAAGCTCCGGCGCCGTTCACTGTACCTGCCTCGAACTTATGGGGCACCTCTGCCCACACGGCTCCCGTACGGCTGACGGAATCGATCATTTCTCCACCGCATAAAAACGGGGGCATCTGCTCTAACAGTTCTCTCTTCGCATATAACACACCGATTCCCATGGGAGCATACATTTTATGTCCGGAAAATGCCAGAAAATCCACATCCAGATCCTGTACGTCCACTGCCATATGGGGCACGCTCTGGGCTCCGTCTGCCACGAAATAAGCGCCTGCTTCATGTGCCAGCTGTGCAAAACGTTTGATATCATTTTTGCAGCCCAGCACATTGGATACCTGGGTCATGGCAACGATCTTCGTTCGGTCGCTCAGTGCCTCCTTAAAGGCTTCCTCGGTATATTTTCCGTCTTCGGTGCACTCCAGATACTTCACCACCGCACCGGTCCTGGCTGCCGCCTGCTGCCAGGGCAGGAGATTGCTGTGATGCTCCATAATGCTTACCAGGATCTCATCTCCCGGTTTCAGTACCAGGGATCCGAAGCTGTACGCCACCAGGTTTAAGCCTTCCGTAGCATTGCGGACAAAGATGATCTCCGCTGCTTCTTTTGCGTTGATAAATCCCCGGACCGTCTCTCTGGCTTCTTCGTATTTTTCGGTTGCCGCCTCTCCCAGCTCGTATAATCCGCGCAGGGGATTGGCATTGTATTTTTCATAAAATTCCCGCTCTGCTTCCAGGACACAGGACGGTTTCTGTGAAGTCGCCGCTGTATCCAGATAGATTACTTTCTGTTTCTCCAGCAGAGGAAAATCCTTGCGGATCTCGTTGACTGAAATGCTCATATTTCCTCCTGTTATCTTACTCTTTACGCTTCCTCTTCTTCCACGGCTCTGCCCAGGAACTTTTGTACCTTTGCCTGTGTGGAAGCGTCAGGGATCTTGCGGCAGACCGCATCCACCTTCGCCATCGCCATCATCTCATAGATCTGCTCTTTGTTCATGCCGCGGCTCTCTAAGTAGAACAGCAGCTCATCATCCAGCTTACCGATGGTGGCGCCGTGATTGCCTTCCACATCTTCCTCCGCACAGAGGATCAGGGGAATGGTCTGGTTCACCACGTCATTAGACAATAACAGTACGTCCTCTTTTTCATTGCCTACCGCACCCTTGGCACCCCATTTGAAGTCAATGGTGCCGCGGTATAACTTGAAGGCATGATCTCTTAACACGCCGCCTGCCTGCATATTACTCTGGGTCTTTTTGCCCTCATGCTGTGCCACATAATTCATATCCAGTCTGCCTTCGCCATCTACAATATAAGCGGTATCGGCATTCATGCTGCTCTCTCTGCCCTGCAGAGTAGTCTTACATCCAAGGTAGGTATTCTTCCCGCCCAGGATCAGTTGGATCACTTCCAGAGAAGCCTTCTCCTCACATAAGGCCCCAATGTCATTCATAAAAGTAAAATCACTGCCCAGTCTCTGCACCTGGATCAGCCGGATCTTCGCTCCTTCTTCCAGATACAGTCTGGTGGATACTGCTGCCTGACCTGACGCCTCTCTGTCAGAAGCAAAGTCCTCGATCACTGTGATCTCACTGTTTTTACCTGCTTTTACGGCTACGGCTCCCGCCTGTAAGCTATTCTGTGCATAAGCATAATCAAGCAGTAACGGCTGCACCTCTGTCACATCCGCGGGCACCTCATAATGTTTTGCTTTTACTCCCGCTCTGGCAAGCAGACCGTCCATATCTTCCTCCATACCGGAGGCAATACCTGCAAAATCCGCATTCCAGGGGTTAGATCCTTCGTTTTCAGCGGTCGTTATCTTCTCCGGCAGAGTGACTTTTGCCTCTCCGGCCGCGGGAATCTCTATTTTCTCCAACTGCGTCTCGTTCATGCGAAGCCAGTTCCATGTCTTGGAGGGCAGTCGGTTGATGGTCATATTATATTCTTTTTCCATATTCTGTCCTCCCTTTACCCGATGCTGCCTTTCATCTCCAGGCGGATCAGGTTGTTCATCTCTACCGCATATTCCAACGGCAGCTCCTTCGATACATTGTCCGCGAAGCCGCTGACGATCATGGCTCTGGCGTCCTCTTCGGAGATACCGCGGGACATCAGATAGAACACTGCCTCGTCGCTGATCCTGCCGATCTTCGCCTCATGCCCGATATCGGCATCCTGGGTACGGATATCCATCGCCGGGATGGTATCAGAACGGGACTTGTCGTCCAGCATCAGGGACTGACAGGATACGGCGGATTTACTCTTTGCCGCACTGTTCTTCACTACCACGGAGCTTCGGAACGTACTGATCCCGCCATCCTTGGAGATAGACTTCGTGTTGATATAAGAAGTGGTCTCCGGCGCATTGTGAACCACTTTCGTACCGGTATCCAGATTCTGACCGGCTCCGGCGAAAGTAATACCGGTAAATTCCGCTCTCGCCCCCTTACCGTTCAGCACACTCATGGGGTACAGATAGGATACGTGGGAGCCGAAGGAACCGGATACCCATTCAATGGTGCCACCCTCTTCCACCAGAGCCCGCTTGGTATTCAGATTGTACATGTTCTTAGACCAGTTCTCGATGGTGGAGTATCGCAGTTTTGCATTTTTCCCAACGAACAGCTCCACACAGCCGGCATGGAGGTTTGCCACGTTGTACTTCGGGGCGGAACAGCCTTCAATAAAATGCAGATAGGCACCCTCGTCCACAATGATCAGGGTATGCTCGAACTGTCCGGCTCCCGGTGCGTTCAGTCGAAAATAGGACTGCAAAGGGATCGTCACGGACACTCCGGGGGGAACATATACGAAGGAACCGCCGGACCACACAGCACCGTGCAGCGCTGCGAATTTGTGGTCTCTGGGTGTTACCAGCTTCATAAAATGTTTCCGCACCATATCCGCATATTCCCCGTTCAGGGCACTCTCCATATCGGTATAGACTACGCCCTGGGCTGCCACTTCTTCCCTGACATTGTGATATACCAGCTCGGAATCGTACTGGGCGCCTACCCCGGCGAGTGACTTTCGCTCCGCCTGAGGAATTCCCAGCTTCTCAAAAGTATCCTTGATATCCTCCGGTACCTCGGACCATTTGGCACTCATATGCGTATTGGGCTTCACATAGGTCACGATATCTTCCATGTTCAGCCCCTCAATGGAGGGGCCCCAGTCGGGGACTTCCATCTCATTATAAATCTGCAGGGACTGTAATCTGAAATTCGCCATCCATGCGGGATCCTTCTTTTTCTCGGAAATCTCCGCCACAATATCGGGAGTCAGTCCTTTTTTAATACGATAGACGTCCTTCTCCTCGTTACGGATATCATAAATACTTCTGTTGACATCTTCCACATAAGTTTTTTCTCGTTCGCTCATTCGGATCGTCGACCTCCTTTACGCTTCCAGAAAACGTTCGAAACCATGCTCGTTGATCTCGTCTACCAGGGAAGCGTCGCCGGATGCCACGATCTTACCGTTCACCAGTACATGGGTCTTATCCACATGGAGAGACTCCAGGATTCTGGTGCTGTGGGTGATGATCAACAGCGCACCCTTTTTGTCCTTCTGGTACTCTTCCACACCCTTGGATACCGTACGTACCGCATCCACATCCAGTCCGGAGTCGGTCTCATCCAAGATTGCCAGAGAGGGCTTTAACATAAGTAACTGTAAGATCTCCGCCTTTTTCTTCTCACCGCCGGAGAATCCCACGTTCAGATCACGGTCACCGTAAGAAGGATCCATCTGTAATACCTCCATAGCCTGCTCCAGCTCCTTTTTGAAGGTCCACAGTTTGATGCGGGAACCGCTTCTCTGTTCCACGGCATTCCGAATGAAATTCCGAAGCGATACTCCGGGTACCTCCAGGGGATTCTGGAAGGACAGGAAAATACCATCCTTGGCCCTCTGGTCTGCGGTCTCCTCCAATAATTGTTTTCCTTTGAACAGGATCTCACCACCGGTCACCTCATAACGGGGACTTCCCATGATGGTGTAACCCAATGTGGATTTGCCCGCACCGTTGGGTCCCATGAGGACATGGGTCTCTCCGGGACGAACCTCTAAATCTATTCCATGAAGGATGGGCTTGTCCTCTACACTTACGGACAAGTTACGCACCTGTAATAATTGTTCTGACATATACTTCCTCCTATCTCTAGCGTCCAACTAGGAATTACTATATCATTATATACAAGCATCTGCAAATATGCAACATGTAATTCCTATAAAAGTGCCGTACATTCTATCAATATCACGGGCAAAAGTTATAAAAGTGAATCCGTGGATATTGAGATCAAAAAAAAGATAAGCCGCTGCAAGTATATTCTGCTATGCAGCGGCTTATCTTTGATTTTATATTTCTTCTCTGTCCAAAAGATTCTTCATGCTCTTGGTGCTGATCCACAGGGTAGATGTATTATGCAGAAGAGCGGAAGTGGTGGGAGGAATAATACCTGCCACCCCCAAGACAATAAGTCCGGTGTTGATGCCTACGATCATGCGATAATTTTTACGGATCCGCGCCATCAGGGCATTGCTCAGCTCCTTCAGTGTCGCTACTTCCTGTAAATTATCCGCACCGATGGTCACATCTGCGATCTCTCTGGCGATCTGTGCGCCCTCGCTGATGGCAATCCCTACATCCGCCGCAGACAATGCCGGGGAATCGTTGATGCCGTCACCGATCATAATGACTTTATGACCTGCCTGCTTCTCCTGCTCCACGAACTTCGCTTTGTCTTCCGGCAATACCTCGGAATAATACTCGTCCACACCGACGATTCCGGCAATGGATCTTGCGATACGATCACTGTCACCTGTCATCATAACGACCTTGCCAATCCCCAGACCTTTTAATTGCTTTATTACCTCAGCGGCCTCTTCTCTGAGAGGATCCTCGATATAGATCACCGCAGCCAGCTTGCCGTCTATTGCCATATATAAGCGGGAGTATTCCTCAGACAGCTGATCGAACAGCTCCTGTCTGCCCTCCGGAATCTGTGCCTGCTCATCCTCAAATACGAAATGATAGCTGCCAATGATGATCTTCTTGCCTTCCAGAGTAGAAGAGATTCCATGAGCTACAATATATTCCACTTTGGTATGCAGTTCTTCATGTACCAGCTCCTTGCGGGCTGCTTCCCGCACCACTGCCTTCGCCATGGAATGAGGGAAATGCTCCTCCAGGCAGGCGGCGATCCGAAGAAGTTCATCTGTGGACTGTCCGTTAAAGGATATCACATCCGCCACGGTGGGCTGTGCCTTGGTCAGTGTTCCGGTCTTATCAAATACGATGGTAGTGGCATCTGCCATAGCCTCTAAGTATTTGCCACCCTTCACCGTGATCTCGTAGGTACTTGCCTCGCGGATCGCGGACAATACTGCTAACGGCATGGACAGCTTCAGTGCGCAGGAGAAATCCACCATCAGCACGGATAATGCCTTGGTCACATTCCGTGTGAACAGCCATACCAGGCCGGTGCCTAAGAACGTATAGGGTACCAGCTTATCCGCCAGGTGCTCTGCCTTACCCTCCAGAGAGGATTTCAGCTTCTCGGATTCCTCGATCATGGTCATGATCTTCTCGTATTTGCTGGAGCCGCCGGTCTCCTTGACACAGATGGTCAGCTCGCCTTCTTCTACCACGGTTCCGGCATAGACGGTTCCACCGGGGATTTTTCTCACAGGAACGGATTCTCCGGTGAGCGATGCCTGGTTCACCATGCCTTCTCCGTCCGTCACTGTACCATCGAAGGGGATCACATTGCCCATGTGGATCCTTACCAGATCTCCTGACTTAATGGACGTGGACGGCACCAGGATCTCCTGTCCGCCGCTCACAACCCATACCTTGTCAATGTTTAAGGACATGCTTCTCGCCAGATCGCCGACAGACTTTTTGTGCGTCCACTCTTCCAGAATCTCACCGATGCCAAGCAGGAACATTACGGAAGCTGCTGTGTTGTAATCACCGCGCAGCACGGATACGCCGATAGCGGTGGCATCCAGTACCGGCACTTCGATCTTCCCCTTTGCCAGGGTCTTGATTCCATGCCAGAGATATTTGAAAGATTTTACCGTGGTGATCACGGAACGGATATCCATGGGCAAAAACAGCCTGATTCCATAGTGCATTACCACTTTATTGATCAGCTGATCCTTATATTCCCGGTTCATCTCCCTGCCGGAATTAGCAAGATAATTCTCCGGTACTTCCGTACCCTGATACGTAAAATTCTCCAGTGTCTTCAGTGCCTCCTCCCTGGAACCGGTATAGACTACCGTAACATCCAGGGTGCGCTCCTGAATTTTGGCACTGACAATATTCTTCTGTCCGTCCAGATAGTATTGCAGTGTATCTGCCTGCGCAAAGCTCATGCGGCTCTGCAGAATGTGAACCCTGAGTCTCCCCTTTATCTCATGCTTGATGACAAATCTCATAATTTATGCCTGCTTTCATGAAAGGGATCATTCTGCTGCTGTGATCTTAGTCTCTGCTGCTTCTGCGTCATATTCCTGCGATGCCTGTGCTGCTCTGTCCTCGTTGATCTGCTGAGCTTCTGCGTAGATATCCTCTGCGTTCTCCTGGATAGTGGTCGCAGTCTTCATGACACACTCTTTTGCGCGCAGAACTGCTGCGGTGCAGTTGGTGTACAGCTTCTTCGCATCCTTGCTGGACAGTACTTTGATACCCGCGGTTCCGAACAGAACGCCTGCTGCGAAGATACCGGTTTTTGCTTTATCAATCTTTTTTAAACATTTCAACATAATTCATTTCCTCCTGTGTGAAGTCTTTTGTTTATTCTATTTATGAATGAATATTATAAGCACCTGTTTTTCCTATTTCCAGCTTTTTTCGTTTAATGAAAAATTTTATCATTTATCAAAAACGCAAAAGGCCAGTGGATCAAAATCCACTGACCTTCTTGTATTCCTGTAATTTTTCTTTTGCTGCCGGGGTCAGATTCTTAGGCACCTGAATCTGGATCACGACATACTGATCGCCGTGGGCATTTTTATCCTTCATGGATACCACGCCCTTGCCTTTCAGACGGATCTTGCTGCCGGACTGCGTACCTTCCTTCACTTTGCACATGACATCGCCGTACAATGTGGGCACACGGATCTCGCCGCCCAAGGCCGCTGTGGTATAGGGGATATTGACTGTGGTATACAGATCCTGTCCTCTACGCTCCCAACCCGGCTTCTCCTGTACCGTCACTTTCAGATACAGGTCGCCACTCTCACCGCCGGAGTAGCCTTCACCACCCTTACCTTTCAGACGGATGCTTTTACCGGTGTCAATCCCTGCCGGAATGTGCACCTGCACGGATTCGGACTTGCCGGTAGCCGGATCTCTTAAGGTAAAGGTCTTGTCGCAGCCATGCATTGCTTCGTCAAAGCTGATAGTAATGCCGGATTCCACATCCTGACCTTTGCTGCGGTAGTTCGCCCGGCTGCCCCGTCCGGATCCTTTCTGTCCCTTGAAATACTGTCCGAACAGATTGTCGAAAATATCCTCATCCCCGCCGAAGCCGCCGAAACCATCGGTACCGAAACCGCTTCCTCCTGTGCTGTAATGGAACGTGCCGTTGCCGAAGCCGCCGAAACCATCGGTACCAAATCCGCCGGTACCGCCATTGTAGTGGAAGCCGCCTCCGTTCTTAAACTGCTCCTGATACTGTCTGGCTGCCTCCTCGTTAAATCCCTCCTGGAAAGCAGCAAAACCGTAAGTGTCGTATAGTTTCTTCTTTTTTTCATCCCCCAGCACATCGTAAGCTTCGTTGACTTCCTTCAGCTTCTCCTCTGCCACAGGGTCTCCTGCATTAGTATCCGGATGATATTTTTTCGCCAGTTTCCGGTATGCTTTTTTTATCGCTGCGGCGTCCGCTGTCTTGCTGACACCCAGTACTTCATAATAATCTCTTTTTGTTGTCTTCGTCATATTCCCTCCATTCTGCCCAACCGGTGAGCCACACAACCAAGACGTTTTCCATGTAAAAATCAGCCGACACAGTTTCCTGCGCGGCTGACCACTTCACATCTCTTTTCAAACAATTGTCTGCTGCTGCAGTCGCTTGTTCCTCTTACAGAGATTATATTATCACTACGGTTTAGCACTCGCAAGAGGTGAGTGCTAAAAAATATATTAAATAATCATAAAATCCATAAACCGGCTATTACAATTTGCCACCCTTAGAACCGCCAAAGCTTGCGGAATTCAGGATATTGGTGTCAAAGGTAAAGGTCAGTCTCTCTTCGGTACGGGCTCTCTTCAAAGATAGCTGGATCATACGGTCCAGAAGTTCCTTGTAAGGAACGCCCACCGGATCCCACAGATAGAATGCCAGTGATCCGGGGATGGTATTGATCTCGTTAAAATACAGCTTGCCATTGTCCTCATCGATCATAAAGTCGATACGGGACACACCATTACAGCCCAGCGCCTTGAAAGATCTGACTGCCAGCTCCCGCACCTCTTCTCTCTTCTCAGGGGACAGGTCTGCGGGGATCTTGCGGGATACACTCGCCATACCCTTGGAGCCGCTGCCCTTGGCATTGCTGACGTATTTATCTTCATAGCTTAAGATGTCTTTGGTGTGCAGGGGTTCTTCGCACTCGGAAGCAATAGCGTCATTCTCATCTCCCAGTACCGAACAGTTGATCTCACGTAAATTGGTGATAGCATGCTCCACCAGCACTTTGGTCGCATACTTGAACGCATCATCGACGGAGTGGGTCAGCTCCACACGATTTTTAGCCACACTGATACCTACGCTGGAGCCTAAGTTGACAGGCTTTACGATCACGGGATACCCCAGTCCTTTTTCCACTTTGTCAAGGAGGTTTTCTATCTGTGCATAATCCGACAGCGTATACAGCTGTGCATCCAGTACCGGAACATCACACTCCTTTAATACAGCTTTCATAATGTATTTATCCATGCCGATGGCGGATGCGGTCACATCGCAGCCCACGAAGGGGATGCCCATGGTCTTAAGATATCCCTGGAAAGCGCCGTCCTCTACGTTAGTACCGTGAACTACGGGGAAAGCCACGTCGATCTCTACCGGTTTCTTCCCACCGAACAGCTTCACCGGGAAAGGAGTCAGGAATACCCTGCCGTCCTCGTTGGTCATGATGACTCTCTGGGACTTTTTCAACAGTTCATCGATATTTTTATAGGATTCGATCTTGCCGATCTCCTCACCGATGTACATTTCATTACGCTTGGTCATATAGACCGGAATTACTTCGTATTTGTCTGTGTCCATATTCATGACAGCCTGGATGCCGGAGATCACGGATACTTCGTGCTCTACACTCTTGCCGCCAAACAGCATTGCTACTCTTGTCTTCATCTATTTTTCCTCCTGGATTTTCCTACTCTTTGTCAACTATCCGGAATCACTTTCGCGAAATTGCCTCTGAATCGTCTAATAGTTATCCGTCAGGTCATTCTCTAATAAAATATACTTATGTCCCTGCCCTTTGATGGCATAGGCGTAAGATACAGCTTCCTCCAGCTTGTCGAATACCAGGCATTTCTCTTCCGGGAATCCCTTCTCCAGCACGCCCTCCCTGATGGGCTCGGTATGCCGTCTGCCCACTAACAGGATGTAATCGCAGCAATCCGCCGCGTAGTTACCGAATTTATGATTGTACTCCGCTTCCTTGTCACCCAGCTCTACCATGCCCGGCGTGATCAGGATCCGGATACCGTCAAACATGGCAAGTGTCTCCACCGCAGCCTTAGAACCTACGGGGTTGGAATTATAAGCATCGTCAATAATGGTCACCAGACCGTGTTCCCGCATCTGCATACGATGGGGCACCGGCTCAATCCGGCGTACCGGGATCCGCAGTTCCTGCAGCGTCATACCCATTTTATGAGCGACTGCGATAGCCCCCACCACATTGATGACATTGTGGGCACCGATGAGACGCATCTGGAATCTCTCGCTCTCGCCGTCCGGGGTCACTACGGTGAACTCCGTACCTAACTGGGATACCTTCACATCTTTGGCACAGTATCCTGTCCCTTCCGTCTCGGAATAATAGAATATCTTCTCCGGGGTCTGATCATATGCAGGAGAAGCTGCCTGCTGCTTAATATAACCGTTGTCGCCGTTTAAGAACATCATGCCGCCTTCCGGCAGGGCATCCGCCAGCTCGAACTTCGTCTTCTGAATATTCTCCATGTTAAAAAAGGTCTCTAAATGCTGCGGTCCGATGGATGTGATCACACCGTGATCGGGATGCACCATATCGCAGATCTCTTTGATGTCGCCCACATGGCGGGCACCCATCTCGCAGATGAAGATCTCCGTGGTGGGCTTCAAGGAGCCTCGGATGGTCCGCACCACTCCCATAGGAGTATTAAAGCTCTCCGGAGTCACCAGCACATTATATTTTTCCTGTAAAAGTGTCTGTAAGTAGAACTTTACACTGGTCTTGCCGTAGCTGCCGGTCACACCGATGACGGTAAGTCCCGGGACGCTTTTCAGCTTTCTCACAGCATCATTAATGTAATGCTGATTGATCCCCGCCTCCATGGGATGATTGATGACATTAGCCACGATATCCAGAAAAAGATTCACAGATACCAGGATCAGGCACAATCCCGGGATCCGATTCATTCCGCCCAATCCACACACCAGAGCGAATACCGCAGCCGTAAGGATCAGCTCCGTAGTGAGCAATCTCTTGACCCGGGCGGTATATACCAGCTTTTTCTTCGTGTTCATCCGCTTCATGGCACGATATACCACGATGATCACGAGCAGTACCAGATATTCAAAGATTTCAAGGGCAAGATACGGAAACACACTTGTCACAATGCCCAGTGCCAGACCAAAATAGAGAATCCATTGCAGCCGGAACTTCTTCTTCAGCCAGTGAAGGTGTTCTTTATTCTTATAGCCGTTCTGCTGGAACATATGCATGTTATACCGCATGGTATAAAAATATGCCGGAACAGCAAGCACGACCGCTATCAGCACACGTATGATCATTTCAAATATGCCTCCATAATTCCCCGGAACTGTGCCGGTTTCTCAAGGAAAGAAAAATGACCGGTTCCCGGGATCACTGCCAGACCGCAGTTGGGGATCTTCTCTTCCATAATATGTGCATCCCGGATAGGAGTTGCCGTATCCTGATCTCCCCAGATCAGCAATACTTCCTGATGGATCTTCGGAAGCAGCTCCGTCAGATCCTCATTCACTGCCTTCACCATACACTGACGCATCATGGGTGTCGCATTGCGGTAGTCTGCCGATCCCTGTCGGCTCCTCCAGTCATCGATCACCTCCGGGAACATGGCATAGATCAACTTCAGATTCAAAAATTTCTTCAGGATCTTGTATTTGCGGATCTTCCATTTCTGCGCAGTAGTACGCACCGGCAGGACACCGGCACTGTCGATCAGGATAATATTCGTGATCTCAAAAGGGATGCTCTCTCTGGCCGCCAGCTTGATGATCACGCGTCCGCCGTAAGAATGCCCGATGAGTGTTGCCTGCTTTATCTGCAAGGTTTCCATGAATTTGCAGAAAAAATCCGCAAATCCGTCCACATCCCAGGGTTCCCTCGGTTCATCACTGCCGCCGAAGCCCGGGAAATCGAACTGGATCACACGGTATCTGCTGCCGTCAATGGCACCTGCCACAGAATCATACACTCCCAGATCCGTACCCCAGCCCTGTAAGATCACAACCGTCTTATCGCCGGTACCGGTTGTTTTTACACATATATTATATCCGTCTACTACTATATTCATTGAAAACCTCAATTTCAAATTGCACTGTTACAAATTTTTATTATAAGCTGAAAGTATCACAATATCAACCAAAAGCTTCTTTCCCCAATTTTATGCCATAGTTTTCATAAGCAAATTTACTGTTTCTTTCAAGCCAGCTACCAAAAGAGAGATTTTCTTTTTCATAAGATGCACAATTTTCACTAATCAGCATATTGACCTTATCTATTACCTCCTGAATATCTATCTTAAATTGTGCCTTCCCCTCTTTTTCCTTCTTGAGTTGGTAAAATAGAATATTCATCAAGGTTTGCAGCGCCGGAAAACTACCGGCTACATGGATCATAGCGTACAGACCATCTCGATAGCCCATATCAATCCCTGATGTATTATCTCTTGCGTAGCAATTATGAATCGCATCCACGACTGCCTGATAATTATGACCGGCACCGGGATAGCTTTCAATACGGCAGCTGCCAACACCTGAAAGCAACGCCAGATACGCCATTCTATTGCCTGCAATATATTTTTTGTTGATAATATTCACCATTGCTTCAGCCTGATCCACTAATTTATCATATACAGTTCCCATTTGCTTTTCTCCTATCTCATAATAGATATTGTGTAGCCGACACCGTCACTGGTACCGGACAATTTTCTCTACATCCCAGCCTAACTGCTCAGCGCCACGCTCGATGACCTCGCTGGAGCCGCCTGCAGCAAAACCTTTGCTCTTATATTTCTTTTTTTAGAACTTTAATTCCATGTCGCCATCGTCATTCTGCTCTGTATCAATCCCCAGTCCCTGCATCAGAATACGATTCCACTCTGCATTATTGCTTTCCAGTTCTTTCTTCTGCATAATGCGGTTGCGGTCACTTAGGATCGCCAGCATTTCGTCCGCAATCTCCTCCGGCGGCAGATCAGAATAATGACACAGATAACCGATCATACGACTCGCCGTAAAATCCATATTCAGATTCTTCGTCACCAGATCACAGAACGATTCCGGATAACCGCGGGATAGGAGCATTTTATATAATTGCATACTTTGGGGAGATCTTGGTTTCATATTTATTCTACGCCTTCTTAATATGGAAGATCACGCCGCTCTTGGGGTAGATCCACTCGTCCTTGATCGCAATGTCATAGAGGCCGGCTCTCTGGATGCAGGCTCCGACATTGGCCGTGCTTTCCTTATTGAGATAGGAATACATAGTGACATCCATTCCGTTCTTGTATTTCAGCTTGATATGGGGCTCCTTGGTCGGATCCACCAGAGTCACCTCGAAAATAGAGTTCCATACCCGGGGCATCTTGAAATAGATGCTGACCAGATGCTCCCCGTTTGCCTCGTTGCGGTCAAAATCAAGCTTGAATTTCAGGATAAATCCGTTGCTCTTACGTTCTACTTCGAATTGCGCTTCGTCGTCATTATCTCCGCTGTTGTCAATTCGCAAGATCGGCATGAACAGGTCATTGATCACATCCCGGACCTTGTCCGCGGGAATACTATTGATGAAGTCCACGGCTTCCGGTTCCACCACCAGATCCTCATTGAAAATGCTCTTGGTAAAATCCGCATCCTGTCCGGTCTCCAGCAATCCACCGTCCAGACTCTTTTTATCATAGGCGAAACCGAGTCGGATCACATTGCCCGTGTAGTTCTCGTCTGTTCCTCCCAGACATTTCACGCTGAATTTCAATTCCTCATCGATCAGGTAATACTTTCCGTCTGCGGCTCCGGGGAATCCGGCTTTCACATATTCCTCCGTCAGATTCGGCTCCAGATTGATCGTGTAATCGAACATTTTCCGGATCCTGGCGCCTCTTGCCCTGTCGAAATATTTCTCCATATTGATAGAAAGCATATCCACCGCATCTTCATCCTTTATCATAGAGGTAATGGTGGATTTCAGGAAAGTCTTTTTATCTTCATCGCTGAAAGAATCCAGGATCTCCGGCTCTCCCATCAGCGTCTTGGTGATCTGCTGGGAGGTCTCTCTGGCGTAGGCATCCTGGGTCAGCTTATTGTTCAATATATCAAATAACAGAAATGCCGCCAGCACACCGATAAGATTTCCCACAATATTGTCGATCAGGTCATCCAGTGTGTAACCGTTCTTCAGTGCCAGATACGTATATCCCACAAACACCAGTAACAGTGCGATCAGCACCAGTACCATAGTGGCGGACAAAGTGTCCATCACACTTTTTTTCTTCTTTTGTTTCTGATTATCCATGAATTTCCTCCCTCGTAAATACACCCTCATAGATTGCGGGCTTCCGCATGTAATATGCCCAGAACCGGTCACCGTAGTCATAATGCCACCATTCCGACGGCAGATTGGTAAATCCCGCATCTATCATAGCATAATAAAGCAGACGGCGATTTTCACGGACCTGCTCGTCCTCTGCCCCCTGTACATGCTCCGCGGTCTCATAATACGCCGCGTAGGTCTTATCCGTAAAAGCATCGAATCCACATCCCATGGGAAGCTCTCTGCCCTCCAGATCCAGGATCGTTAAGTCAATGGCTCCTCCGGTGGTATGGGCGGGAGGCACCTTTGTATCCGGTACCGGGTCCGAGACAAATTTGCAGATCGCAGCTCTCCTTTTTGCCTCCGGCAGCTCTTCTAAATGAAAATCCCGGATGATGTCCACAGAATATTTTTCAAACAATTCATGCTGCAGCGCAAAGGGGCGCCAGGCATCCCAGATGCGGAACCGGTAACCGTCCGGCAGATTCCCCGCCGCTTTCACCAGCCTCTCATACATCTCCTTACGGACAAAGCACTTCTCTTCCGCATGGTCCATATGTAGGATCGGATACAGCATTTTCACATCCCACAGATCACAGCTTTTCAATTCTATAAACGCGGAATCCACAAACGCACTGTCTGTATAGCGCTCCGGATCTTCAATCGTCGGTATCGGCCTCATCGGATCAGCCTCCTTATTATTTATATTTATCATAATACCCCTTTTCCACTAAATATGGCAAGTGTCTGGCACATTTCATATAATCAGATGCCCGATGTTGGCCTCGCTCCGGTCAAAATCAGTATTTGCAGCCCTGTTTCGCTGACAAATTATATTTTTCTTTTATCTTTTGATTTTAATAAGTGCCGTTGGTGATTTTGGCTTACCATCCCTATATATCTCCCCTGATTTCATAAGCGGATTTATAACTTCATTTAAGAATTGACTTCTACTCCGATAGTTAAGAGACATCTGTAGTTCCTTTATAGGCTTTGGTCCTTCCATCTTAAGAATAGCCATAACTTTTTCCGTATCTGTAAGGTTTTCTAAATCCAGTTCTATAGCCTCATCTCTAAATAATCTGTCATATAATCTCAAATTCAAAAATCCGGGATATATAGATACTACCGGCTGTAATTCATCTGGACTGGACTTGTAAGATTCCATCATGGTTTGAAAACCGGTTCCACCTCTCTCCATCAGATTTGCCACATCCAAACAAGCTGCTATGATGGCATTTCTTCTGATAGACGGTATAGAACCAGCTGGATATGCATTGTAATCTTTCGGCAGTAACCATGACCCCGGTGAAACTATTTCAATTCTGTCTGAATAGATATCAACATCAATCTGTGTTCCCGAAATAGAATAATCCCTATGGGCAATGGCATTTACCAATGCCTCTCTTACAGCTTCCTTAGGATACGATCTGATTTCATCCCGTCCACCATTTTCTGTTTTTACCCAGCCTGTTTTGGTGTTTCGTTCAATAAAGTTTAATGCATTCTCAAATACGTTTGCAATAGAACCTCTTAACCTGCTGCTATCTAGAACAATACCTGTCTTGTTTTTCCCTTTCCATAAACGGCAGCATATCATCGTGTCATCTTCATTATAGTTGTCTGAAAACATTATAAATCCTGATTTTGCATACCCATCTTTTGAAACTATTTCTTCGTTCTGCAATTCTTTCATTGTTGGAGCAGATTTATCTTGTCTGTATTCCTTACAAAGATTAAGGTATTCTGACCACTGATTATCAGTATATGCCACCTCGCTTGTCTCATTATCTACACCATATTTTCTCTTTGAAAGTGAAATAATTTCTTCCGGTGTTGCAGGAGTCGCATTTCCATCTCCCTTTATAAAAACTGTTTCATTGTAATCTCCTTCTCTATATCTTATTACAGAATCTGCAGGAGCAACTCTAACAGCTAATACAAAATGTTCCGCATTAGAATCCACACTTCTCATCATATATGAAATCTTAATGTGTGGAAAAATATGTCTATCATTAATCCTTGAAATTAATAGTTTTGTTTTATCAACTTCTTCAAGATCAATTCCAAAGGCCTCCCCATCGTTTGATACACCTATAAATAAGGTTCCTCCTTTATCATTTGCATATCCAATAAGAGTTTTTGCCCATTTAATGGGATTATCCGGATTCAATACTGCTTTATATTCATAACTTGTATCTTCTGTAATAACATCTGGATATAGCTCTTTGATTTTCATGAATCTCCTCCATATAATAATGTTCTTGGCATAACTATATCAAACATTACTAAACATTACAACAACATTACAATTACATCATAGGTGAAAATTTACTTGCATTTCTGCCTATGATACAGTAGGATAAGGATTTTAAATAATATATGACATTATATAAACATTATTACAACATTACTTAAACATTATTCACTATAACGACAGGTACAAGTCCCATTCGCATATTAAATGCCATTAAATACAAAACCGGCATGCTAGTGCCTATTTCTCATAGAAATTTTAACATTTGCCATTTCCCGTAAGGCTTGTTAAAATGAGGATATGAAAAAGAAAAACTTACTTAAAACGTCACTGAAGATCATAGGCATCGTGCTGGGGATCCTCATCCTCGCACTGTTGGCTTACATCGTCTACCTCTATGCCAGTTATTACAGGATCGAGGACAATCAGGAACTGGTGGTGGAGGCACCGGTCGACGATACTACCACAGGTGCGGCTGCGGTGCTGGCTACGGATACGGAATATTCCGCAGTGACCTACAACATCGGTTTCGGTGCTTATCTGCCGGATTACAGCTTCTTCATGGACGGCGGTACCTCCTCCTGGGCGGAAAGCCCGGAGACCGTACAATATGCCATAAACGGTGCGGGAGAACTGGTGAAGTCATTAGACCCGGATTTTGCGCTGATCCAGGAGATCGATCTGGATGCCACCAGAAGCTATCATACGGATGAATACGAGATGCTGCGCAACCTTCTGCCGGAATATACTACCGTATTTGCGCAGAATTATGATTCTGCCTTCCTGTTCTATCCGTTTACACAGCCCCACGGCAGCAGCAGAGCAGGACTCGGACTGTTCTCGAAATATCCGGTGTCTTCCGCCCTGCGCCGAAGCTTCCCCATCTCCACTTCCTTCAGCAAGTTCTTCGATTTGGACCGTTGCTACAGCGTCTCCCGGATCCCGGTGGACAACGCAAAAGAGCTGGTGATCTTCAATCTGCATATGTCTGCCTATGGCAACAGCGATGAGATCCGCAAGGGACAGATTGAGATGCTGTGCAATGATATGGCAAAAGAATACGAAGCCGGCAATTACGTGCTCTGCGGCGGCGACTTTAACCACGACCTGAAGGCTTCCGAAGAGGATGCGGAGAACTGCGAGTCCTGGGCATTTCCTTTTCCGAGAACGGAGCTGCCGGAGCATTTTGCCTTCTGTCTGGATCTGTTGAGTTCTGATGAGAAGGAATCTCTTTGGAACAGCGCCAGAAATGCGGATATGGAATATGTCCCCGGTGTAACTTATACCGTAACTTTGGACGGATTCATTATCTCCGACAATATCGAGTGCCTGTCCTATGAGAATGTAAACACCGGCTATTCCTACTCCGACCATGATCCCGTGAAGGTGGAGTTCGTGTTAAAATAGTGTCAAGATTTACAAAGTCTGTTGACAGTGTTTGTCCTTTTTTGTAGAATGAGGGCACAGTTAAGAGGGAGTAGTTCCCGGATGGTTTCTGATAGAAGGGTAACCTGAAATGGTAACCGAATAATACATGAAGCTGTCCGGAATGATAATCGTCATCACGTCCGTCGGACCGGTTATTATTGTAAGCAACGAGACTTTTATCGATCATTTTTGATGCGGTAAGAGTCTCTATTTTTATACTTTTTTATAAGGATACGAGAGGCACCGCAGGAAAGGACAGCTTATGGAATACATATTGTTACTCGTAGGATTTATACTTCTGATCAAGGGTGCGGACTTTTTCGTGGAGGGAAGCTCCTCCCTGGCGGGGATCCTGAAGGTCCCCAGCGTCATCATCGGTCTGACCATCGTCGCCATGGGCACCAGTGCTCCGGAAGCCTCCGTCAGCATCAATGCCGCTCTGGCCGGCAGTAATGATATCGCCATCAGTAACGTCGTCGGCTCGAATATCTTCAACGGGCTGGTGGTCGTAGGTATCTGTGCATTCCTGCACAGCTTTATGCCCCACGGAGAGATCCTGAAGCGGGATATGCCGTTAAATATCCTGGTAACTGTCGTATTATGTCTGATGTTTTTAGATGGCAGCTTAAGCCGCATTGAAGGCGCTGTCCTGTTGTTTTGCATGATCGTATATCTGGGATTTATGATCTATTCTGCCCGGAAAAACAGAGAAGAGGGCGAACCCGGCAAGATCCTCTCTCTTCCCCGCAGCCTTTTGTATATTGCCGGAGGTCTGGCTGCCGTTATCTTCGGCGGTGATCTCGTCGTGGATAAAGCGTGCATCATCGCTACAAATTTCGGTGTCAGTCAGAACTTCATCGGATTGACTATTATCGCCATCGGCACCTCCCTGCCGGAGCTGGTGACCTCCATCGTTGCCACGAAAAAGGGAGACAGCGGACTGGCGCTGGGCAATGCCATCGGCTCCAACCTGTTCAACATCCTGTTTATCCTCGGAATGTCCGCGGTGATCAGCCCTCTGCATGTCCTCGGAGAGTCTGTCATCGACACCGTACTGCTCCTTGGCAGTGCCATTCTGCTCTTCGTATTCGCCCGTACCGGCAGACGCATGACCCGCAGTGAGGGGGCTGCGTGCGTGCTTCTGTATGTTGCATATACGGCTTACCTCTTCGTGAGGTAACAGTGCGGCTATAGACGCACTAAAAAAGCGCACCTAGGGGAGGTGCGCTTTTTTATTTAAGTTATTTGTGGCAGATATCTCTCCACTGGCAGTCGCCGCAGATGACTTTGCCATATCCCGGCTGCAGAATTTTCTCTTCCACGATCCGCTCAAATTCCGCAAAAGTCATTTCCTGCCCTGCCTTTAATCCGGTGTATTTCAATACACCCGCATCATATCGGTCTACCTTCTCCGCAGACTCGCAGCTGCCACCCTTATTATGCGGGCAGGCGCTGCAGATCTCATCCGTCGCTCCGACCAGCTGCAGGGATGACGGTCCATTTTTTCCCAGAAGCCATTCCTTCACCTCCGCCATATGCTTAGTGAACCCTTCACTGTATCCCTTCCCTTCGAAAAAATACAGGCACATGCCGTGGTGCGGACGGATCCGGTAAGTTGTTGTCACTTCCATATCCGGTGTATCCTTTATTCCTGTCCGTTCAGCTTCAGAGCCTTAGACAGTCTCTTGCTCAGTGTCAGTGCCAGTGCGATCTTCACCAGATCCGGAATGATGAAAGGAATTACACACCAACCCAGTACGGTAGCCAGACCGACAGCTCCGGAATTCTGCGCATATACAACCATGAACCACACAGTTCCAATAGCATAGCACACGATCAGGCCCAGTACCATGGAGATACCCAGCACCCAGGTCTTACGTCCGAACAGCTTCTCGATCAGCCACATCAGCAGTGCGGAGAATAAAAATCCAATGATGTAACCGCCGGTGTTGCCAAGTAACTGACCGATACCACCGGAGAACCCGGCGAATACAGGAATGCCTACCGCACCCAATAAAATATAGATCAATACCGCAAGGCTTCCTCTCTTACCGCCCAGTACGCCGACTGCCAGGAATACCGCAAAAGTCTGTAACGTAAAAGGAACCGTCATCGGGATGGAGATCCAGGAGCAGATCGCGATCAGAACCGCAAATACCGCAATGTACACCATGTCATAAGTCTTGCTTCGTGTTGTTGTCTGTGTTGTCATAATAAAAAACCATGCCTTTCTGTCAGATGTTTTTTGTAAAAACCTCTGTCAGAATAGCATGGTGTTTTTTAATTGTCAACCATTTTTATAATATAGTTAACATTCGAACAGATTCCCTGGTCAGAACTGCTTCATCGTCTTCTTATTCCGGTACATATCCTCATCTGCACGCTCACGCACCTTCTCCGGATCCGTATCATCCGCTGTGAATACAGCATAACCATAGGCAATTCCCACAGGAACGGGAATGATGTTTTTGTGATTTAATATCTCTACATCCTGATCGATCTTATGCATCACACGTTCTATCTTAAAATATCTTCCCTTCGGAATGATACAGCAGAATTCATCTCCGCCAATGCGATAACATTTCCCATAGCGTTCAAAATTGTCCTCTATGATATGTGCCGCATTGATAATATACTCATCTCCTGCCCTGTGGCCATATTGATCGTTACACTGCTTAAGATTGTTCAGGTCAAAGGTCACTATGACATATCCTTCAAAATCCTTCTCGTTTTTCACAAAATAATCATAAGCATTTCGATTGTACATGCCGGTCATGGAATCATTCAGGGCAAACTGCTCCAGCTCCTCTGCCCTTCGACCTTTTTTCAGCCGGGCAACCGTCTGTCTGGCGGATTCTATTCCCAGCACCACAATAAAGATCAAGAAAGAGAGTCTGCCAAAGACGCCTACATCATTGCCGGTTTTATAATAACCACTCACATCTACAATGGCAGCAAAAAATACAAGCAGCAATGCCCCTACACATGCCTTCAGCCTCTGATCCAGCTGCCTTCTGACAATTTTGCTGCAGATGACCACCAGCAGATATAGAATCGTCAGAATGATCAACGCATGCGTCATCCACAGGCTTCTCCGGAACTCATATATCTCTGTTGCATTCAGTATATGCGTCAGGACGATCAATGCCAGATTAGCATTACAGATAATTCTACAAAACCAGTCATCCCTGATCTCCAGAAAGCTCTTCACAAACAGGATAAAGGACATCGGCAACAGCATGAGCGTAGCAAATGCCAGATAAGAGCATCCCTGCCTGTTGGCCAGGAGCAGCGTTGCCACATCCGTCTCATTGGCCGACCATGTTCCCACCAGGATGGAAACAATACCCAGATACAATAAGGTTCCGTCGATCCGGCTTCCACAGCGGATAACGATCCAATAAATACTAATATACAATCCCATCAGTATCACCATCATGCTGATGAGAAAGGCAGGCATTGCCCGGCGCATCACCCAACGATAAATATTATAGCCGCCACCGATATAAAATGTCTTCTGCTGACCTGCCGCTTCCGGATAACAGGGGGTGAACTGTACCTGCAAGCTGCTCACATTACTTGAAAACCTGACAATATTCCAGTTCCAGCCCGGAGTATTTCCCCATATGCCGGGCACAGCATCCAGCCGGTAGATCAGCTTCGCATCTGCATACACCGCAATCTCCTGATGTGCCGAATAAAACACGATCGAGTTCGTCTCATCATCGTTTTGATCCAATATAAAATCGTACAGCTCCCTGCCGTCATCCAAGACACTGACTGCGTCCGGCGTACGCTCCTGTAATGACTTTACCTCCGGCGCACTGCCTGATGTACAGATCATGCACAGAAGCACCATGGCAAATACGACTGATACGATTATAATAAGCTTTCCCTGTTCCTTCTCCATTACTTCCCTCAATATCCAACGTACTGTTTAGTACTATGGTACTAGATCCCGTATCATTTGTCAACACAGTCTCGTGGATATCTCATGTTTGAAAATATTGTATTTTTAGGATCAGCACCTATTCTGCCTCGTTTACCGATCTTCTGGCCATGATAATATACATCCAGCTTATTTCGTCTGTCCCTAAAGTATCTCCTCTATGGAGTCAAATGGTACCTCTTTAAATAAAGCTTCCAGCTCTCCCTCCGCTCCAAGAGCTATTGCAAGCTTTGTAAAAGACTGCAACGAGATCTTTCCGGTCTGCTCAAAACGTTTCAACGATCCGAGACTTACCCCTGATCTGGATGAGAATTCCTTTTGGGAAATTTTCTTTCTCTTCCGAAGCTGTACCATTCGCTTTGCCAGTTCTATATTTATTTCTGCCCATGTTTTTTGATACAAATTAATCATGCTAATATTTTAGCAATTTCACCTCAAAACTGCAAGAAATAGCTAAAATATTATCCCTTTATATGACAATTCCATTGCAATGATCAATCTCATGTTGAATAATCTGTGCTGTCCAACCTGAATACTTTCCATGCTGTTTCTTAAAGTTCTGATCAAGATAGTCCACTTCTATTTCCTGATATCTCGTACATGGTCTTACACCTTCCAGAGAAAGACATCCTTCCTCAGTCTGATATGCTCCGGATTTCTTTGTTATTACCGGATTTATCATTGCAAACTGAAATGGTCCTGCTGCTACTACAATGATATTCTTTTTTACTCCAATCATATTGGCAGCCATACCAACACAGTGTTCTAAATTTGCCTTAAGTGTATCAAGCAAATCAGTCACAATCTGTTTATCTGCCTCTGTTGCATCCACTGACTTCTGTGCCAGAAACAGCGGATCATGCATTATCTTCTTTACCATTAATTCCATCCCTTCCATACATCAGGCTGATATCCAAGTGTAGATTGCTTTCCGTTTCTTACTACCGGTGTTTTAATTACCTGCGGATTCTCAAGTACCTTTTCCAGTTTATCTTCATCTGCAATATACTTAATAAGAGCAAGTATGTCCTGGTCTTTTCCATCCCAGTTAATCATATTTTCAAGACCGCCATTAGCCTGTGCAACAGAAGTAAATTCTCCCTTGCTCATGCCTTTTTCTTTCATATCAATGAACTGATACTTTATGCCGCGCTCCTTGAAGAAACGTTCTGCTTTCTTTGTATCATTGCATTTCTTAGTTCCCAAAATCTGTATATTCATCTGCTTCACCTACTGCAAATCATAAAGTTTTATTTTCTCTTTCATTTTACCATTATGGTCTTCCTATCATAAATCTGTCTGACAATCTGCCCCATATTTACGCCGTGCAGATAAGAAAATGGTATCTTTCGCTCTCTTGCAATTCCGATGAATTTTCCATATGCCGCATGGCTGATATAATCTGTGAAGAAGAAAATCATATCCTTATGGTCAAGACTACCTGCATCCACTGTTTTAAATGTACTTGGAAGTATGTATGTCCATCCTGGAAATTCTGCCTTCAATTTATTTACCCAGTTCACATGACCGCCCACTATGACATATTTCTTAGTGGCTATCGCTTCCTTCATCACGTCCAAAGACAGTGTTTCTATCTCCGGTGCTTCCTGTTCGAGATGATATACAAATTCTCTGAGTGCAATCAGTTCTTCCCTATCATTTTGGTATTTGGAAAGAAGAGCTTCTGATTCCTTTCTCGCGGAATTTGCTGCGGCATATTGCATTTTGAGATTCTTATATTCCATTTCGCGCTGACTAAGTCTACTTCGTAATGCATCAATCTCTGCCAGATAATCTTCTTTCGTTACGGTATCTGTCTCAACCTGTGCAACCTTTGTAAGAACTTGAGGTTCATTCTTCGGTGTCTCCGATTTATGCACAACTATTTTCTCCGGATGAAAAAAAGTATCTTCCTCCCATGTGGCATACCCTGTTTCAAGACCAAGCATCTCCCGATTCACATTATCCAGTTCCTCACTGACATCTACAAGGGCGGAGATTGCACTATACAGATGCGCATATCTTTGAATTTCATCAAAAGCAAATTCCCTTTTCGGATAAACTGTACGCAGTACTGCCAATGTCCTCGTAAATTGAATCGGAAGTCCCATGTGATTCTGCATACAACGGTACAGATAATCTCCCGGATATCCCAGATGCTTCAGGCAGCCTGCCACATACTCATCTTCCTTCCAGTAATCTTTCAGTTGTCTGGCATAATTGGGATGTGCCTTTTCATCTTCTTCCACCCACTTATCCACCTGCTCGCGACATTCTTCAAATAAACCATCTGCGAACTCCATAAACTGGGGATCTTCCTCATCCTCTGCTTCGTACTCCTGCCTTATCTTTTCCAGGTGGGTAAAAAGCACAGAACAGCTATTGCCAAGAACAATATTATTGATAGAACACATTGTTAAAATAATGGCCAGATTTCCCAAATCCATGCGTTCGTCTATCTCACTTAAGCTTATGATTTCATCCGCAGAAATCTTATTGAATCTTTTCAACTGTTTGCATAGAGACTTGTAGTAGGTCTTAAACAAGTAGCGAAGCAGTGCCTTACAATACTCGTCTTCCGCCTTGGCACCATTCAATATAAGTCCCATAACCATATATCGGTGAGATTCTTCGGGGGAAGAAAACCTGATTGAATTTTGCTCATACCACTGAACCTTTGCAAAATCACGAAGTTTATCATAACAGTGTTTCATGAAATCCTCTTCAATCCTGTCGAAATCCCATCTCATATCTTCTGTAATAAAATTCCGGATAAAGAAGTAATCTACCCCTGAGGTCTCCGGGACAAGGCTCCCACTCTCATGGTTTTTTAAATCACGAATGAAAGCATCCATCAATTCCAGACTCGGCACAGGCATATCATTAGTATTTAATTGCTTAAAATCTATATCATTTATTGATGGTAAAATAGGTTTCATTATTTCTGTTCCCCTGCTCATTCCTTTGTCTTTTGCCTATATCTTATAACAGCTTCCTCAGTTCACGCCGGATATTCTCCACCTGTGTAATCACTCTTGCAATTCTATTGAATCCCCATTATACCATTCAACTACAACATTTTTCTTTCAAGCCTTATATAAAAACTCTATCTTCCACTTATCTTAAATCAGATAAATAGAATTTACTGTTTTCTATTCGCGAATTATATAAGAATCCAAATGTCCTCCAAATGAAAATATCCTCCATTCATCCATATTTTGTTCTTTAACAAGTGAAATTTCATGTATATCATTTATAATTTGCGGAGATGTAATTACAAACGCCCTTTCTAACTTTGTTAGAATTCTTACATACGCCATTGTATGCTGTTCATTATAACGTACCCTGTAACTAATTCCAGGATTCTTTATTCCTAAATACACTTTTTTAATTTCGGAATAGTCCCCCCAATCCTTTTTGGTTGATGGAAAAATCAATTGATCTAATATTTTTTCAGATGGTTTTTCTTTTTTTAATTCCTCTAAAAAAATCATACAACGCAATATAATATTTTTGTCCTCATCCCCAAGCTGAGCATACATTCGATCTAATTCTTCTGCCTCCGCATCATGCCCATATATGTTGGACCAATATGGTGAATTCTTCACATTTTGACCTTCCCACTGCTTCCCTACTGCAATTATACTAGCACGTTCCTTTTCGCTGTCTTCTAAAGTCACTCCACATTCTTCAAGACATTTCATTATACGAAAAAGCACTTTTTCAAAATCTTCCACATATTTTCTTATACATACAAAACGTAATTGTTCGTCTGTTTGCAATAATCTTTGAATCCTATTAGCATCTGCATGCAAATACAGTCCATACATAGCATCTTCAATTGTTTCATATAAATTAAGCTTGGTACCATCCGCCAATATCTGCTCAATTTGCATGGCTATAATATCATGATATTCAGTCAATATATTATCTGCTTCTTCATTTTTGTCCGGATATAATTCCTTTATCTCTTTAACAATTTCTTCTATGAATACTGTCTGTCCTCTACTTCCATATTTTCGTAGTAAAATTAATTTTGTGTTAACTTGAACATAGCTTTCATTATCATAACTATCCGTTAATTCATGATTGCAAAATTCTCGGGAAAATCTTTGATATTCTTTCATTGTATACATAAACAAATATAGTTTATTATTCAGCAATCTAGATGCCATACTTTACACTCCTTGTCATATTAAATGAATAGCCTTATGATTTTTATCCTTTATACACATTTTCCCTATGATAAATCATGTATTTTTCTCTTTCATCGTCAAGTGGCAATTTGGAAACTTTCATTCCCGTATATATCCCCAGTCTTTTTTGGTTCATAGGGCTAATCCAAGGTGACACAATAATTGTTTTATCGCTCTCAAAAGTCATAAATCCATTGTCAAACAGGCAATCATAATTTGGTGATAACATAAATCCATTTTTAGGATCAATCTTTTCTTTGTCATCCGACTTTGCCCATGGCTTAATATGACTCGCTATAAGCAATCTCTCATCATTAATCATAGATATCGGACAATAAGGACATTCCTCAAGCAGTTTTTGCCGGTATTTTCCCTGTCCTTTTCTTGCCTGTATCAAGACCTCTTTTTCGTTTTTGGATATTGAACTCTCTGAAATCTTTTTCTCTTCTGATAGTTCCATTGGACTTTCATAAGTAACAATATCACTTTTGTAATCAATAAACATTCTGAAATAGTAGAAAATATTTCCCTGCTGACTCTGCACTTTCATAACAGATACATAAGAGATATTAGGTAATCCTAACGTCCTCATCAAATCATAATATTCGGAGTTTGACTGCATATACACTCTTGGGGGTTCTACCTCTTTTCTATATATATTAAATTTCAACACTCCTTTATGAAATGCGGCAACTCTATCTGTCAACTCTGAATATATTCTTCCCATCTCAGTCTTTTTAATATATTCCTGCTGTGGATTCATAAATTCATCTTTTGCATCCAGCAAGTACTTATCAAAATCTTCTTTTACAAAAAAACATTCTCTATTTAAATCGTCAAAAAATTCCCGGAACCGTTCTCCTTCATTTCCGACATATAATTTTGCTTCTCCATGTCCTGTACCTAATTTATTTTTCACAAAAGAATCTGCCAGTGTAATGTTGTTCAGTGCATCAAGTACCTTATATCTATTGCCGGCTATTGTAATATACACATTATTTGTCATCGCTTATTCCTCCGTCTTTGTTATATCAGACACTGTTATTTTACGCTTATAGCTGATCATTTGCATTTTTAAGGTCAAAAATTGTCTCTTCGATTACCTTAACGCATTCATCTGTATTTTTCTTAATATCATTACCCCAAAAACGAATGACAGTCCAGCCCATAAACAGAAGTTTCTTATTAACCACATCGTCATGTTCCCTATTTTTAGATATTTTACTAATCCAAAATTCACTATTATTGCTCTTTTCAAGACGAGGCTTTAATACTTCCCAATCCTTTCCATGAAAGAACTCTCCATCACAAAATATTGCTATCTTATATTGTGTCAATACGATGTCCGGTGTTCCTGGCAATTCCTTATAATTCTTTCTATATCGGAATCCTTTCTGCCACAATGCTTTTCTAAGCAGCACCTCTATCCTTGTATCATTCGCCTTAATATGCTGCATATTTTTACGTCGTTGTTCAGGTGTTAGTACATCCGTCATCTATATCTGTCCCTCTTCGCACACAAGTATACCCCTTACTCAACATAATTCTCTATACAGTTTGCCAATACTGCTATTTTTCTTTCATCTTTGAAAGCAACAGATTTCATAAGCCCTTTTACATCTATTACTATACCCTGTATCTGTTCATAGCTTTTTTGATTAGATTTCCAATCACTAAAAGCCACTCCAATATTCTCCACCTCTTCGGCTTTAGATTCAAAAGGCATAAGAAATGCATTGTATACCTTGTAACGTTCGCCATGAATTCTCTTAAACTTGTCCTGTTCCGCTATATATTCGCCATATGTAATCTGCTTATTTATCGATGTAGACTCCGGCAAATCCGATGGGTGCCTGGTAGCACCGTACTTATAATATTTTGCATCCAGAACATATATATCTCCATTCCATAGCATAATGGTATCTGGTTCCAAACAGGCATTCTGATAAATCTTTCCATCTATAATCCATCGAGTCTTAGGAAAATATGCCTCCTTCCCAATAATGCCATATGCTCTATCTACCATAGCTTCCCATACATATTCAAATCGTTCTGTACCATACTTATAATTTAAAGAGGCATCGCCGTCACCCAAATATTCAACAACAGCCAACATATCCCTAAACAGTCTTCTGTTTCTGTCATTAAATGTGTTCGAATTTTTTTGAATCAATACACTTCTAAACAATTTTTTATTATATTTTATTCTCGGTACCTGCGGAATACGAGCTGTAAATAGCCAGCCTATTTTATTAAAACTCTCATACACACAATATTCATGAATCAGCGAAATCAGTTCATTTTCGTTTATCTGATTCTTTCTCGTCACGAAATCTAAATAAAAAACATTATTTCCCTGAACATAGGGCTTTTGTTTTTTAATTGTTTTGTTCCAGTCTATCTTTCCACGTTTGGAAACAACATACTGCTTTTCTCTCTCCTGATAATATCCACGCTCATAGTAGTCTTTAATAATAGAAATATATGCCTGAATTGGAAACGCTGTATAATTATAATCTTTTGCCAGATTATAGATACTGGAATCCTTCTTTCCTGTAGTTGATGCGATAGTGTCCAGCAACAGAATTATATCTTTTCGAAGTTCCTTATCATTTTCAGATATGCCAAATCCTAATGGAAAATGTACACTAAATTCACCGTTTTCGCATTTTAAACCAACAAAAGTATCTGCATCCCTGTTTTGATTTACAAAACATCGATCTCTAATTGATGAATTCAGCATACAACTTCCTCCTTTCCTATTGGTCCCCGTCATTTTTCATTGGCATATCTGCTCTATCATCCATCTCTTTTATCATCTTTTGATAAAGTTCCGCTCGCAATACAGCCTGTAACTTGTCGCCCTTACTATCTTCATATACTTCTATTACTTGTTCAAGTGAGCCAAACCCCGAATCAAATACCAGTTCCCTTTCCATTTTAAAAGCATCATCCCATAAATATTTCAACACTTTCTCAGGGAATATCTCTGCATTGAGTTCATTCTTCTTTACAAAAAACGTTCCCAATCTCTTATCTTCCGAGCTACTAATATCTCTATTGTTCTCTATAATCTGATCATTAATAACCATAGCAAACGTTCCCCAGTTCACTTTCGTTCCCTGTATCGGGTCAAGTGCATGGCTGCCTTCTTCAAACACAAATTTGTTAGGGATATGTTCCATCTGCCATCTTCTTTGAAAAGCAGTATCTAGAGTAAAAACATTTTGATCTGCCGTATTCATTGTTGCCAATATGAACAGATTAGATGGAATTTTCACCTCATGGTCTGAATTTTCATAAACAATATCTGCCACTTCGTAATTTGATATTCCATATTCACTTTCACCCACAACATCCTCAGGATAATTATCTGCTTCTTTACGATCTAAAAGCTGAAAAATTTCTCCAAAAATTGCTGGTGCATTGCCACGATTAATTTCTTCAATAATTAGATAGTAATAATTTCCAGGATCTTTCCATGCCTTTTCAACCATTCGTGTAAACGGACCTGGTACAAATACATATTTTAGTTCTCCATTCACAATTCGCGGTAAAATCTGTCCTACAAAATCTGAATACGTATAATCAGGATGAAATACCACCCTTTCCATGCGTCTACCATCTGCACAATACTGTTTTGCTATATGGTGGCTTTTGCCTGCTCCTGGAACGCCATACAACAAAATATTTTTAGCCCCTGGAAGGCGCTTTGTCTTAATATTGTCGTTGGATATATCTACCTCCTCCGGCACCTTTGCCGATATTCCAAAAAATTTGCAAAAATTGCAATATTTATATCTTTCAAAGAAAGCTGCCTTATTTTTGGCATCAGGGATAGAGAATTCTGTTTCAATAAATGCTACCTGTTTTTCAAGGTAATCTTTATTTTGCTGTTCTATATAAAAGTAATGCGTGTCATTAAGCTTCTCATATTTTAGCGGAGTACCGTATGCCTTCAATGCATTCATAAGAATGTCATCACTTTTTCCACCTATCCTGCGATTAAAGAAATCATAAAAGTCAATTTTTAAATCCCGTTTTGCGAGAATTTCCTTCACCAACTCACAAAAGATCAGTATTGGTTCATCGTCTGAATTAACATATGGATTGGGTGCAAAATATGTTTTAATCCAAAATTCCATATATTTTCTTAAATATTCATCATCAAACGTATATAAATATGTCTGAACACCAAACTGACCTGCTCCTCTATTTTCAAGACCTAATTGGCATGCCTGCTGGTAAGATGTTCTCTTATAACCTTTTGCAACGGATTCCACTAGATCCCCAGCTTCATTCCAGCTCATCTTCTCCGCCTGATCAGGATATACTTCTAACAATGCTTTTAAATTATCTACCGTAAAATTTCTAAACCTGGCAAATGGTGAAAATGACATTTGTTATACCTCCTCTATAATCCCCGGACAACATTTCAGAATTTCTTCCATGATATGAATCAGCACATCCACAACAATAGAATTTCCCGCCTGTTGATACATTGCCGTATCTGAAACAACGATCTTAAAACTATCTGAAAATCCCATAAGCCGCAGGCATTCCCTGGGGGTAAGCTTTCTCAATCTTCCATCTGTTGTTACATAGTTGTCTACGCCAGCCCTATGCATCTTATGCATAGTAGTAAGTAGTGGTCTTGCTACATCCAAATCGATTTTAGGCTTACTATAAAAATTCTTTGTACCTGTAGCCAATACATATTTTCGCACCTTCTCTGATAAAAAGTACTTTTCCAAATCAGGAATGTTATTAGCTTTTGCCTCTTCCTCAGACTGAAACACAAAATCTCCATGCCAATTAAACTGCTGGTTCTTCTTTTGGCAAAGTTGTATATCTCCATCAATCTGTGTAAAACGTTTCTCCAAGTTTTTTTCCATAGTCACAAACTCTACGCCTTTACGAGGAAGGAAATATCCCCCAGGAGCATTTTCCATCAGAAAATCTTTCATTTTCTTTTCAAGAGGTATTGCCTCCGGAAATTCGAAGGTCCTCTCACCAAGCAGGTCTTCTTTTATTCCAACAACAAAAAGTCTTTCTCTGTTCTGTGGTATTCCATAATTTTTAGCATTAAGTACCTTCCATGAAAATTTATATCCAAGTTCTTCAAATACCTCCTGCATCTTCTTCCATGTTTTTCCACCATCATGGGACGTGACTGCACGAACATTTTCATAAATAAACACTTTAGGCTTAATCTCATCTATGAGTCTCGCATACTCATAAAATAAGGTTCCCCTCGTATCTTCAAGACCTCTTTGCTTACCTACAAGAGAAAATGACTGGCATGGACTTCCTCCTACAAAAAGATCCACTTTTCCCGCATATTGCTTACCATTCAAAAAGGCAACATTCCAATGATAGTCCTCTTCAGAGATTTTATAGTTAGCCATATAAGACTGTTTTACCTTGTTGCGATTCTCCTGACCCGCATAAAGTGAATCGACGTATTCTTTACGTGCCTTCCAGTCATCTCCCATAGCTTCAAGTTTCTTTTGGACTTTCATGTAATTAATCTTCTCATGTAACTGGCTGGTTCTCTGTGAAAGGTCCTGGACTCTTCGAATTATTTTCTTTCCATTAGCCAGTTCCAATCTTTCATATAACATTTTTACTGTTTCAGAAATGCTACGCCAGTCAATGTTATCTACACTGGAAAATTCCATATCCTTTCCTAAATCATCAAGAGAATTATCCTTCTTATAATCATTGGAAATCTCTAACATAATCTGAAACTCTCTTAATCTTGCCTGTTCGTCTGATCCTTTACCAATTTCTGACAAAAATTTCTTATATTCTTTAATTCTTGCTGCCTTAACATCATCCATTGAAAGAATCTTTTTTAATGTTTCTGCAGCTATGTTATCCGAATAATTTGGAAGTTCCTTGATGGTTTCATGCACACTTGAATATTCTTTTAAAGCTTCCTTTAGCATATTTTCCAGCTGGTCTTTGTATAAATCTTCTACGGCATCATTAAATTGTATTGTATCAATCATCCCCTCAAGACTCTTCAGCTCAGCTCCTATGTCATCAAGGTTCATACCTACATCTTTAGTCAGAATCTCAACATCACCGTTATCACAGGCAAATACTATTTCATTCTCTATATTCATGCGTTCCAGCGCATGCTCTATCGCTCCAATTCCACTGAATACCGTTGCTAATCTAATCATAATTACCTATTCTCTCCTTCTTTTTCTTCTGTCATTTCCATGATGTCTGAGATGTCACATTCCAGGGCTGTACATATTTTCCTTAATATCTCTGTATTAACATTCTCATTTTTAGAAAGTTTTGCCATAGATGTAGAACTAATTCCCGCTTTTGAAGCTAAATCTTTTTTTAACATATCTTTGTCTATAAGAAGCTTCCATAATTTTTTATAGCTTATCTGCATGCCTATCCTCCACGCTTATAATTAATAATACTCTTAATTATACTACCATACTCAGACTCCTTTGTGTATACATAATTACGCGTTCTCAAAAACTAACTATTAAAATGAGCTTTTGGAATCCAGGTTTTAATATTTTGTCCTCTTTAGGCTCATCTCCTAAATTATTATACTCGATAGATGTACAAAAAAACGGACTTGTAAAACCATAGTTCACAAGTCGGTTACAGTTCACACCCACGCCAGTAAATGGATGTTTTTGTGCATATCGCCGAAATTTTTTTCATTTTGCACAAATGTCTCCCTTGAAATTTTCTTATCCACATCTCTGTCCAGCCTCCCTCTTTTATCCTCCTTTTTCATTGCAGAGTACTCTCTTTTGTCCTTTTTTCTCTTTCCGGAGTTCCCTTTTTCTTTCTCCTTACAGCTTATCCGCTCGGCATTCTGACGGTTCCTCTTTTTTCCCGGATTCGCTTTTTCCCACGCTTTCCTGTATAATCATCTCATAAGAACCGAGGTGATAGATATGCCACATCCCACAATCGAACAACTTATGATTCAAAATCTCCAAAAGCAGAACGATGCTCTCCAAAAACGCTGCCAGACTCTTGAAAAACTTCTGGACACCAAAGAAGCTCTTATTCTGAATCAGAATAAGCTTATCCTGAATCTCCAGGCTCTTTGTGATAAGCAGCAGACACTCCTTGATGAACTGTCCAACCCTCAATAATATGGATGGCCTCCCATGAAAGATTCCCTTTATGAAGAAAATTTTAAACTTCATAGCGAAAACGCAAGGCTCCGGAAAAAACTGGAGCAATTGGAGTCCTCCCTTGGCATTGACGGACTCAGGGCTCATTTTGAAGCTGAGATCAAAAAACAGCTACGCCGGGAAGAAAAACTCAAAAAGGAAGCTGACCGTTATCACCGCCTCTGGCAGGACGCTGTCTCTGAATTACACTCTAAAGGCGACATTATCGAGCTCCTGATCCAGCTGGAAGACCTGCAGAAACTCTGTGACTCCTTATTTTTCGTCAAAGCAGCACTCGTGATATTGGAACTACCGATGATAATACGATAAATCTCTTCCTTGCTTCCAGTAAGTTTCAAAACCTTACATCCATCTTCTAGCTGCAGTGCATCAATATCATCTGCGTAAGAAGCGTCATCGTCATACCCAAAAACAATCTTTCGCTCTGTTCCTGCAAGAAGGTTATTTATTTTTTCTTGTATATCTTGTAATTCCATGATCATCCCTACCTTTTTGCTTTTACTCTTGCAACATACTTCTCAATGTCACCAGTAAACAATATATTCTTCTCTTTCTTTATGTCATAAGAAGAAATGTAACCAGCTCTCAAAAGCTTTTTACAAAGAGATTCGTTTATAGCATTTTTTTCAAGTAATGCTTCGTGCCATCTTCCCTCTTGTCGTAATGCATTGTATTCTTTTGGCATTTGCATAAACATGTTTTGAATCTCAATAATAGTAAACTCTGAAAAATGCTTAACCATAAATTCTGGTCTATCTTTCTCATCCAGCTTATTCCAAGCTGCCTGTAAATACCTTTTAGGAATACTTACATTTGTGCTCTTCACAAAAGAATACATCGCATCCGTCATTTGTGATGCTTCGGCTCTATTAAGAAATACTACTTTCTTTTCATCATCAATACCTGATTCCATAAACCTGTCAATTATTGCTAAATCGAAGTCTATACTCGGGATTTCTGCTTCAAATTCATCCCAGTAAAGTTCAGCAAACAACGGAAGCATTCCTGAAAACGCAGAAAGAATTTCATTATATCTGCTTCTTGTGTACTTAAAATATCTCAGCCCAATCATCGCCTGCACAACATTATCAGGATAGCTATTTAAATTCTCACTAAACGAATCCATTTGGTAATTCTGTAGAATTTTTTCTATAGTTTCATCCTTGATATCTTTCTTTAAAAATTCTTTCACATGTGCATCATCAAGGTTCTCATCTGAAAGGAAAGCCTCTATATTTTCATCAACAAATCCGCAAAGCACAGCTGAAAATGAGAATAATGATTTATATGTATCAAGATTTTCAACTGATGCCACCATTTTATTTTCAGTCAGGAATGCATCAACTATATTCCTTACATTTCTTTGTTGATCTTTTATTGTGCTATGCCATTCCTTCAAATTGCTCATTACAGCTTTCATCTTCTGAACAAGCTGAATAGACAAAGAGTCTTCGTAATCAAGCAATTCCATGCATCGATATATTGTCTCTATATCTTCACCTGTATTAGCCTCGGTAGGCAAAATTACCTTTTCAACTAATTCACTTATATTTCGCTCAAGGTACTCTATTACTTGTATATCACCATGATCTAATATATGTGTATAGATATTAGATTCAAATCCTTCAACTGCTTCGCCGGCGATAAAATCTGCATACTTCTGAAGCATAGCCAGCGATATCTCGAACAATTCATTTGCAAAAACACCTTTAATGATCTCAGCATCTACGGTCTGTATATTAATGTTCTTGAACTTTGTCTTTATCTGCGTCAATACAGTCACAATTTTCTCTGTGCCAGTATCCTGTAATTGTTCAAGAACTTCATCTGCCTCAACAATAAAGGTACATATTGAATACGCAGAATTAACTTCATTAGCTGCCGTATCTTGCAAAACAATGTCTTCAGCCTTAAGATACATGAAGATATCTTTTAAGTAGGTCACCTTATCCTGATGGCCTAAACTCTCATCAGAACATATATCAAACCAGAACAGAGGCTTTTCTTTTGCAATGCATCTTATAAACTCTGCCCTATTTTTTGCTCTCACATAATATTCTTTGATAAATCTTCTGCTATCTTCATCGTCTTTTGCCAATTGCTTTGAAAATCCAGTTTTCTTATCAGATTTTCTATTATCAGCATAAAAGAATTCTGCCAAATCAAAATTAAGACACTCTTTCTGCTGCTCAAGTTCATAATCGAACAAACGGCTAATAACATTTTCAGGATGAATAATTCTATAATCCCAATCTGCCGTTCCGGCATAGTTGCGAACATTAATAATAAAATTCAACTCATCTGCCGAAATGCTTCCTGGTAAAAAGTAATTTATATACATCTGATAAGTATCATCAATATATCCATGCCTAAGCATAAACACCAGAAGTTTGTTTTTTCTTACATCGTCACCTAATACTTCATCCGCCCCATATTCCTTAATCAACATTTTCATTGGCTTAGAACGTAATTCATAAAGTTGTCTTTGCTTATCCAATAAGTTTTGGACAATCTGTTTCCTACGCTTCTTATCTCTCGCAATTGCTCTGTCACACTTTTCGTAATAAGTTACTCCATCCGAACATGTCACTTTTTCTATCTCATTTATAATATATTCTCCGCTATAATAATTTGGCTGACGATAATACACTGTAGCTGCTCCTACACCAATTTGCGCCAGAGAAAAATCCCCCTTTAAAATATCACTTCTTGTGAAATTTCCTTTAGTTCCCTGAATCTTAGTAAAAACACCTCTGTCACCCACAATCTTCTGGATGAATGCAAGTTTTACATCTTCCGCATGTAACATTTCCTGACTATCCGATTTTCTTCTTTCTTCTTCGGCATCCTCTATTTCTTTTTGCAAATCTGCTGATGTCACTTTTATGAAATCATTTCTGTCAGTATATGCTTTTTTTATTATTCCTTCAGTTCCTTGCAACAGCGCAAATTCTTCAGGATACATGTTCTTAAAAATCATAATAGACAGCATTTGAATATCCTGCAGTTTCCCAAGATCTTGGCTATCTTTTATGGTTTTTTTGAAAACAATAAATTCATTGCAGATACTGTTAAGTACCCTCATATCTGAAATGAAAGGAGCTACATTCATTATGTATTCATCTGTAATGTCAAATTCCATCCCTGTAGATCTGATTTCATCCAAGCGATGTTTTAAATATTCCCCTGAATTTGTAGCATCGATATAAGGAACAACCGGTATGATAAAATCAAAGAATTTAGTTCTATCCTCATTATGGAAAATGTCATCCTTCAATGCGTATATGAATACGATTCTTCTCTGAATAGCATCATACTCATTAATAATCTTGTTAATTTCTCTAAGTTTTGTGTAGACTTCCGGCGTATCAAATCTATCAAGATCCTCTATCACTACAAGTGAATAATCTGTTTCCTCAAAGAAGTACAGAATTTCATCCATATTCTTATTAAGAGATAAAGCCTCACCTGCTTCATCTGCCTTAATAACTGCTTTATCTGCCACATTAATTTCTATGGATTTCCATTTTGTATTTATCCATCTAAACAGGCTTGTTAAAATAATTATTATGATTAGTCCAAAGCCAGACGCAAAAGCAATCTGCTCTAATTCATTCCAACCAAGAAGATTTGACATGGTGTCTGAATATGCACTTATTGCTTCCTCAATTTTTGCAGGCGCAAGAAGGAAAGTAAAACTAATAACCAGTGCCAGGGTAAACAGAACTCGCAGTAAGCTAGTCCCAAACGAAACCTTATGAAGTTTACGATATCTGCTCTGTGGTATCTTTGAGTAATGCACTTTATAAAAGAGTTGTTTAAGAATCCCTTCCTCTAATAGCTTCTCAAAATTTCCATCTTCGCTATCAATCTCCTCTTGGTTATTCTCCCTAAATGCTGCAAGCGAAATATTGATATACTTTATGCTCGGATGTTTTCTCAAAAAAGTATTAATGATACTACTTTTTCCAGCTCCATAAGGACCCGCAAGAGCTATGTTAGTAACACTCTTATCATTTATTGCCCATTCCATAGCCCTCAGATATTCCGATACATTCTCCGCATCATCTGTTGGACCAAGACCCACATATCCATAATCAGCTGTATCACTGACATTAAGTTTCAACTTGTCTCCACCACGAAGAAATTTATTTTTTACAGCAGTTCCCCAATTACGGAAAAGCCTACAAATATTGGCTGTTATTATATTTTTCTTTTTTCCCTTCTTCATAAGCTTTTCCTTTCATCTCTTATAATTTTGCAAGTAAGTCTAAGGTTTGCTTCTTTTCTCCTTCATTTGCTACTTCTATTCTTGGAAACTTTGAATAGTTTTCTTTCACTGCTTTTATTCGGTCCGTAAAAATCACTCATAGTACCTCTCCAAATCTTCCTTCATCTGCCCTTTCACTCTCTCCCAATCCCCCTCACTCATCTTCGCCAGCAGCGCATGATTCAGCGAAATAACACCAAGATCCTTCGAATAATACATAAATCTCTTCCTCTCAAACTTCTCAAAAGGATTAGTCAGCATGCTACTCTTAACCATCTTCCGGTCTTTCAGAGTCTCGGCATTATAAGGGCAGCTGGGGCGATCCACCGGCAGTCCTTTATCGATCCTGTCCTGATAAAAGGCTATGTAATCTGTCAGCACATCCTCGATCTTCGCATCGCCTATCGTGTCCATATGATCGATAAACGACAGCAGGAACGGCATCTTATAAGACAATGAATAATCTCTTTCCTCCAGGAATGCAAAAAAGTCATCCCGAACGGTGTCATCGTTATGTTCCTGAATGTTCAGTTCTTTTCTGTATTTCTCCACATCCTCCGGGCTGAACAGGCTGATCTTCTTGCTGCCAAAGGGGAATTCCACCGTTGGTGTAATCTTCCCCTTACGGATCCAGCTGGTGATCGTTCCGGTGTTGACGAAGTACTCTCTCGCCAGTTGTTCCTGACTATAGTAATCCCCATACTTTTCTTCAAAGGTATGGATGTCCACTTCCACGATCCGTTCCACACGCTCGGTGATGCCATCGATCTCGATCATTTGTCCCGGCAGGTAATCCTGTCTGGTGATATCACCGAACGGAACATACAATGAATTTCCGAAAATAGCATGCATACTGCAGGGTCTCACCATGGCTCCGTATTCATCTACCACATCAATGACAAACACATTTTTCTTGATGGATGTCCGGCGCAAACCTCTGCCGATCTGTTGAAGATACAGCACCTTCGACAGCGTTGGGCGCGCCATAACGAGGATTCCGAGTTCCGGATAGTCCCAGCCTTCCGAGATCATATCGCAGGCACAGAGGAAACGTATCTTATGCTCCTTGAACTCCTGCATAACCTTCTCCGGATGTTTTGTATCTCCACTGTAATCCTGCGCTGAGATACCGGCTACGTTCAGCAGGCGTGCCATCTCTTTGGTATGCGCCTTGTTGATACAGAAGATAATTCCCTGACGTTTTCCGGCATCTCCCTCCGTGAAATAGTCCTTCAGCACATTGACGATCAATTCATTTCGGGAAGTGACACGCACGCTCTTCTCCAGATCCGCATTCAAATAATCTTTTCCGTTAAAACGGACATGGCTCAGATCAATATTCGTCTCGATCCGGTAGACATTCGCCCTCGCCACAACTCCCTTCTCCATTGCATCCTTCAGAGAAAGCTCTGTTGTATAATTTCCGAAGATTTCTTCCAATCTCTTTTTATCCGGGCGCTGATCCGTCGCTGTCAATCCTACGAGGAATTCCGGCGCATAGTATTGGATCACCCGCTTTAACATCGGAGCTACTGCGTGGTGCGCCTCATCCACTACAATATAGGAATAATAATCCCTTGTTTTTTCATGGTAATGTCTTATCGCATAGCTGTAAGTCTTAATATCGATCCGGTCCTGCAACGGCTGCAGGTCTTTGTCGATTCTCTCTTTCCAGTCCGCAATGATATTCGTATTCGGTGCCAGGATCAATGCCCGGAACTGCTCTTTTCCAGCTGCAAATTTCTGAATATCCTCTTCCACGATCCGGGATTTTCCCGCTGCGGTAGGTAATACAATGAGGAATGCTCGAATCCCTTTTTCCCGCCGTTCCTGTATCTGTGCAAGGCTGATCTCCTGGTGCTCATACAGTTCCGTTTTACGTTCCAGCAGCAATCCCGCTTCCCGGAATCCGCCGGTGTCTTTTCCCAGGTAAGACCGGATATCATCCTCGATACGATCCTTGAATCGGCAATCTTCCGTGGAAAAACGGTATAGCTTTAATCCCCACAATGCGCAGGTATTCTGCTTCCGCAATTGCTTGCGATAGCCTTCTATTCCGATCAGCTGCGGATGGTGGTAATGAATTCCGTTTTCCTCGATGGCCACTCTGCTGTCTGCGGTATCTACGAGATAATCGAGGAAATAATTGTTGCCGTCCTCATCGGATATCCGGAATTCTTTTTGCAGGTATTTCAATGCCCGCATACCGTAGACATCCGTGAAATTCTGTTCAAACAGTAGCTCCAGCGGCGATGAATCCGCGTGCTCTCCTCTTTCTGAGATTTTTTTGGTAGAGTGCAACACTTCCTGTCGGCTTTTCTGCAGGCATTTTTCTATCGTTTCCGCATCGAATCCCAGGAATCGGAACACTCTCCGGTATATTTTCATATAGTGGTTTTGTTTATCTGTGATCAGTGTATAAGGAAAAATCTGCTCGCCATCGCGGCAGGAGCAGATTTCATCATCGATAATGACCATGTCCACCCCATCATCATAAAAGTGACTCACACCACCATTCGGATAAGTCACTGTCTCCCGGAGGACATAGTTCGGATATGCAGTTAAGAATTGATCTTTTTCAGGAATAGATTCAACCATCTTTCTTCCCTGTCCGGTCGTACATCTTCTGTCAGAAAGTTCCGCAGCTGCTGTAAACTTGTATGTTTTTTCAGCAGCTGCTCCAGTTTCTCTTCTGTGAAATCCAGAAAATATCTACCGTTCCTTTCCCCCTCAAATACACCATACTTAAATGACATGTACAAAATGCCCTGCGGCTTCAGCGCCTTCTCGATGCGATACAACACTTCATCCAGTTCCCCATAGGATAAATGTAGCAACGATGAGCACGCCCAGATACCGTCATACACTTCCGATGCATCCAGTTCTTGGAACAACTGGCATTTCACCGGAATCCCCGTGTACTCTGATGCCAACGCACACAATTCTGCGGAGCCGTCTATCGCGTCTACCCGATAGCCATGCTCCAGGAAATATTTCGTATCCCTTCCGGAACCGCAGCCCAGGTCCAGGATCTTCGCCCCTGCAGGAAGCCCTTCTATAAATTCATCCTGCATTACATGAAAATCTACATCACGCGTGTTCTCCACAAAATCGGCGGCATTTTGATCATAATATTGAATTGTCTGATTCTTTTTACTTTTTTCGCTCATTTGAAAGTATCATAGCATATTTTCAGGAATACTGCAATCTATGTAAAATTGCTCCCTCTATTATGTATATGACAATATGCGGCAGAATCTTACAAACTTTTTTACGGAAGTTGCCACCGAGTTGTCATCTGTTTTCTACCAGTACTCCTCTCCCCAGTACCTCGCCAGCACACTCTCCATATTCGCTCTGCCCACGGGGTTCGCGGTATGGATCTCCACGGGGTAAAAGGTCTCCCGCTCCACCAGCCAGTCCAGCAATTTGATGGCATCGCCGCCCTGATTTGCAAAATCTCCCAGGTCATGGTCGAGATCCAGTACTTCGATCTCGATGCCGTTTCTCTCCGCCTCCCGGATCAGTGTCTTGGCTTCATTCACGGATCTGGCGCTCTCATATCCCCACGGTGCGGGGCGGAGATCATCTAACCAAATTTTCATTGTTTCACGCTCCTTTTCATTAATCCAGGCTTTTCAGATATGCTTTGATCATAAATGCACAAAAATAAGGAAATGTATAAATATTATTTGCATATCCAATATTAAAATCTCCAAGTTTTATTCCACGTTTGATATCGCTGTAATTCTCATTTTTTATCAGTGTTGCCAGAGACTTTGATCTGTCATTGTTGGATTTTACCTCGACCGGAATCAGCTCATCCCGGGTTCTTACAAAAAAATCCTCTTCCAGTGTAGAATTATCTTTTTTATAATAAAATAATCCCAAGCCCTGTTTCACAAATGCTTCTGCTACAAAATTCTCGTAAAGAGCCCCCTTATATACACCTAGGTTCTTATTTACTCTCAAATCTTCCTGTGCTTCCTCATCCAGTGCAGATATCAACAGTCCGGTATCCGGATAATATAATTTATATTTGCTCTCATCAATGTTTCCCTTCAACGGTAATTCCGGGAAAATCAGGCAATTGCATTCCGTAATAACTCCGGCATCTATCAGCCATTCAATACAGCCGGTATACTCTCTGGATCTGGCGTTTTTCTCGATTTTACTAAATTGAAACTTCTTATTTTCTTTTGCCAGTTGTGCAGGAACGCTTCTATACACACTCATTATTTTCGCCTGATCCAGCCCTTCCGCATACTTTCTGACATCTTCCTCATAGTCCATTCGAATCTGCCTCTGTATTTCCAATGAACCTGAAAATGTACCGGTCTCGATATAACCTCTTACTACCTCTGGCATTCCTCCCAGCACACAATAATCAAAAAACAAAGTCTTATATACATTCAGTTCCGTTTCACTAAACGGTTCCAGTTTAATCATATGCTTTAAAATATTGTCTATCTGTTCTCCCCGGTATCCCTTTGCTAATAGGAATTCTTCGAAGTCCATAGAAAACATTTCGTAATCTGTCTTATTTCCCACACTGTTGCTATGAATCTTTTTATAATTGATTCCAAGCATGGAACCGCTGCAGATAACATCAAATCTTCCATCCTGGCGAAATGCTTTCAAAGTCGTTGCAATGTCCGGATATTCCTGAATCTCATCAAACACTATAATTGTTTCCCCCGGAGTAAAACGGAGAGCAGGGTTTGCCAGTGATATATTTTTTGTCACGGTATCTACATCATAGCCATCACTTGCTATGGTTCGATATTTCCTATCAAGTACAAAATTTATATATACAACATTGTTATACTGCTCTTTCGCAAAATGCAAAATCGATTCTGTCTTTCCAATCTGTCTTGCACCTTTTACGATCAAAGGTTTATGCGCCGGATCATTTTTCCATTGAATGAGAAAATCATCTATTTTTCTTTTAAAATACATATCACACCTCCTCGTTTCAGTTTATCACAAAAAAATAGCCCATTCAATGCTGTGTTTCACATTTCATGAGCCATATTTTTGCATTTTATCACATTTTATGATCTTTTCTATTCAAACACCTTCTCCACCTTCAACACCTTCGTCTCGCTGGGTGCATTCTCTTTCCCATTAAAATACGATGCCTGCTTCTAGTTTGACGCTTACTTTCTATCCATGTCTTCCAGCAGATCTGTTAATATATTCTCCTGATACCCTGCCTTTTTCTTCTTCCTTACCTCTCCTGCCGTCTCACGAAGAATCGGATTCGCAACGGTCTCCAGCTTTTTCATTGAAATATTTCCAATCACTTCTTCTGAAAGACTTCTCTCATAATCACCGCCCGACATTCTCCACACATGGATCCGGTCACCGTATTTTCTCCAGAGTCTGTCGGCGATCCGGATTCCATCCGGATCGATGTCTCCGCTATAGTAGATTTCTGCCCCACTATCCAGTAGAAAGGGAATCAGCTTCACTGCGGCACTCCGCAGCTGTCCTGAAGTGCATAGCAATGTCACATTCTTTTGTTCCAGATGCTTCAGCAGGTAGCTGAACACCATCTCATTTTCCACAATGTAAACCTTGTCTCCTGTCGGTTGTACCGCTGTCAGTTCCTGCAGATTTTCCATGGTAACCGCACAGGGCTCCTGCCGCCTGCAAAAGGCATCGTAAGCCGGGTGCCAGTCACCGCCAACCTGTAATCGCAATCCATAGATATGCACGATAGAGGAAATATTATCCGGCACAATACCGTTGGATAGTAGTAATTCTCTCCACTGATGGGCATTTTCCGGATAATCTGTCCTCGCAGCATAGCACATTCCATGGACTAATAATTGCCCGGCAGTCGTTCCCTGATCAAAATAGTGGGGATTGCCGGATATCTCCGCGGAAAACACTGCCAGAGGATATTCCTCTTCCGTCTCTCGGATATCTTCCAGCAGAATGAGTGCTCTTCCTACGGTTTTCAACAGTTTTTCCGTCCGTTCTCTGTCTCTTCCGTATTCTCTGATCACTGTCTGATAGCCAAACTTCTTTTTGGAATACATTTCCCGCAGCCAGAAGGCAACAACTGAATCTGGGCCGGCACACTCTGTCAGACAACCTTCCACTGTTTCAAAAAATTCCGCCCTGCTGCGCTCTTCCTCCATCCGCATCTTCTGCGTGGTTATCATTTTTCTGTCAAAATATGCTTCCAGAACCTCTTCGAAATTTACAGGAGCAAATTTTGTGCATTGCAGTCCTTTTTCAAATTCTGCAAAAGGAAAGCTTATGGCATCTTCATAAAATGTCTTTCCAAGTATCCCGCCGATGGCTCTCCGCTCTTCTTCGGAAGTATGCTTCAGTGTAATGATTCCCTTTGCTCTTCCATAAGAATTCCATTTCTTTTCAAATTCTGAAAAACACCTCCGGTATGCCGGATTTCCCTTAAAATATGCCGCACATGCTTCATTATTGTTCATCCAGAGTCCTCTCATGTCCGTTCCATGTATACCGGATCACCGATACCACCTGGGAGTTCTCCGGGCGGTGCAGTTCCGCGATCCGAAGACCTTTGACCGTCTCAAAGCATCCCCACAGAGCCTGGGAATTCATGATATAATCAAAATCCAGTTTATGGACCAGTTCAAACATACTTTTGATATTCTTGTCATCGACACCGGCAAATGCCTCATCCAGCGCAATGATCCTGGGGTGATCTTTGTTATCCGCTTTTTTATACTGTGCGTTTACTGCTCCGAACAGCGGCACATACATTGCCATTGCTTTTTCACCTCCACTGAACCGGTTAAACGTAGCATTGGTCAGTGGCTTCTTTGGCTCATCCCCGCGCCGGTAAAACATCTGGAATTCAAACCATTTCCGGTAATCCAGGGCATCTCTTACCAGCTCCATGTAATTAATGATCGTGCCCGTCTCTTCCAGCTTTGCCTTTTCTGCACGGATCTTGCTGCGGAAATGACCTGCTACTTTTTCAATATCATCCAGGGTAAGCAATTCTCTGTCGCGTAGAAGGATCTGCTCCAGATCCGCTGTATCCAGTTCTTTGTCATTGTCGGCTTTGCAGGGCTTCCATTCAAGGGAAAAACGAAGTCCCATAGAGGTATCGATCTCCTGCATGAGTTTCGACATGTCTTTTGCCCATTTTCTGCTCTCTGCTATGCGGTCCGTAAGCTGCTGGCTGATCGTCTGGGACAGGATATCTTCGAAAAGCTCCCGGTCCTTTTTCTGTATCAGCAGTTCTGTCTCTTCGATAGTAGTCTTCAGGATATTGTAAAATTCCTCCAGATATACTTTCTTGCCATTCCAGACAGAGAGAATACGTACCCGCTTACGCACAGCATCTATATTCCCCGTATCGCCAAAGCATTCTTCCATGGCTGTTCCGTAACTTGCAAGGCTTCCGTTATGCTTCAGATATACAGTATGCAGCGCCTGGAGCAGTTCCCCGGGTTCTCTGTTCTTATCGCTTTCCCTCAGTATCTTTACAGCTTCCCTGGCACATTCATAGACTGTCCGCCCTTCCCGGTTCAGAATCAGTTTCAGATCCAGCTCCTCTTCAAAATAATTTCTGAGTGCGGTTTCTTCTATAATGAACTGCTGCAGTTTTTCTTTTTGTTCCGGCAGTTCTTTCTGTAGTGTCTGCAATCTTTCTTTGAGAGTGGCTCCCAGAAGCTTCAGATCCTCCAGTTTCTTGTCGATCTGTTCCAGTTCATCCTTCACCTGTTTCAGCCGGTTTGCCTTTTCCAGCAGTTCCGGACTCCTCAGATACTCTTCCAGCTGGTGGATCCGGATCTCGCAGGCCTTTGCCCGGGTACTGTAAGCTCTTTTTTCTGTAAAGGCTTCCTCCAGATCATCGTTGTATTGGTCTATCCGTCCTTTTTTATCCAGACAACTGATCTGCTCCGTCTGCATATGGAGTAGTTCACGTCTTATACTCTGCCATATCCTTCCGTATTCTTCCGCTGCGCCGCCGACTTCCTCATAAGCCTCTGTCGTTCTTTCATAGGGCAGCATTTTACAAAGCTTCAATACTTCCTGATATTGCCGGTTCTTTTGTTCGGAAAGCCTATGCTCCTGAGCCTGCTGTTTCAGATATTCATTCTCCAACGTCTCCAGAATACGTTCCAGCTCTCTTTTCTCCGACAATGCGATCTGAATCTCCGAAAAATCAGGAATCTCCTGATATTCCGCCTGTAATCTGTCCATCCGTTCCTGTAATTGCGTAATTTCAGCATCCCATTCTGCTATGGTTTTGCTGATGCTTTCTATCTGTTCCTGCAATTCCCGGATTTTTTGTTCTTTTCTCCGTTTTCTTGCGAGATATCCTACATATTCTGCTGCCTGCTTGTGTGCTTTACCGGCTAAGATTCCCTGCCGGAAGCTACCGTCTGCACCGAAACAGATTCCCTGTGTTGTCCCTTCTTCGTCATAAATGTTACTGAGGATTTCCAATACCGGAATCCTCAGTTCCTGCGGCAGATCATCACTTACTGTCAAGCTGGAAAAGCGGCTGTTGCCCTGTCCGTCTGTCTGCAGAACCGCATCCAGAAATTCCGGATGCTCCGCTCTTATTTTCGCAAAATCTTCCCTCGTCACCACCAGGGCATCCAGCATTCCGGACATCTGTAATTGTGCCTCTAGCCTTGCACAGGCTGCCTCATCCAGCTCCTTTGCGAACTCTACCGTTCTGTAAAACGGAATGGCTGTGATTCCCGCCTGCGCCAGGGATGCTCTGGATGCTTCGACTGCCTCATCCCGTTCCGGCTCCAGTTCCTGCTGCTCCTGCACTTTCTTCAGCTGCTCCCGGACATCTTTCAGGATTTCCTCCTGCATCTCCCTCTGATACTGCTTCTCATTCTTTTCGTCTGTAAGCTGCTGACGCTGCCTTTCATGATCTGCGCGGAAAGCCCTCTGTATCTCCACGCCATCCGCCACGGTCTCGTATTGTCTTGCTTTCTGTTCCGCCCGTAGGAGGATCTCACGTTCCGGATGCCATTCCACGGAGGTCTCCGCTCTGTGAAAGACTTCCGTGATCCATGCATCGATTCTGTCAGCCACCTGTTCTTCTGCCATCTCCAGCCGTTGTTCTTCCTCCGCTTTTTTCTTCTTCGTCTCTTCCAGAAGACTGGCGGCTTCCTCGTACTGTCCTAAGATCAGCTCATATTGTCCGAGAGCTGTTCTTCCTGCTGTCAGCTGGTTTTTCCATATTTGCAGATGCTCTGCAATCTCATCTCTTTCTTCGTATTCTTCCAGGCTGATTTTCTCTTTCGCCTTCTCATGATGTTCCCATTGCAGGATTTCCTGCTGTTCCTCCAGTTCTTCCCGCTTTTCCTTCAAGGTATCCCGGCGGAGTTCCATCTGTTCCTCCAGTTTTTTCAGAGTCATCTCTTCATCCCGGATCCGCTCCTTGCTATCCTCGATCTTTTTCTCCCAGCGGTGTTCTCCATCCGCAGCCTCCTGATACTCTGTTTTTAATTTCTCCAGTTTGCGGTCTGCATCCTCGAGTTCCGGATCCAGAAGCGCATTGCGTTCCGTTTCTTTCAGCTTTTTCTCTGCCGTAAGTCTCTCAGTATCCTGTGCTGCCCGGCTCTGTTCTTCCTGTGCCTCACGCTGCAGCTGTTCCTTCCCCTCCAGTATTCCCTGTTCTCTCTCCACCTCCTGCTTCTTGTTCAGGTAGCCCAGAGCCTTTTTTGCCAGCATATACTGGTTGTAACGGGTATATTCATTGCGGATGATCTTCACATCATCGAAGGCACGGTTGAGCATCTCCAGACTGTCCTGGATCTCATCCATTTTTTCCATCGCATCTACCATAGGGCGCAGATCCTCATCCGTCAAAGTCTGCAGGGAATCATTTAGAATATCATATACCTTGGTGGGTTTAAACTCTTTGGAAAGTTTGGGAGCCCGCACCTTCACCAACAGTTTGATGAACTGCTCATACTGTTCTTCCTTACGGAAACCGAAAATATACTGGTTGACATGCTTCTTGTATTCCGACGGGCTGTCTGTGAAAAAATTATCTTCGCCCAGTTCCGCCTTCATCTCACGCTTATCCCGGGGAATTTTGTTGGATCCCACTTCCTTATACAGCCACAGATCATATCCCACTCTGCGCCCGTCCAGGAGCACAAAGCCCCAGAAATCCATCGGTTTCCCGCGTTTAGCTTTTTGCCCGATTCCAATGGTGCGGTACTCTCCGGAGTCCTCTTTCCAAAATTCCAGGAACAGATAACCGGTAGACTCCTCCTTGCCCTCTTCTCCCAGAAAATAGTATTCCATCCGGCGGTCACTGGAACCAAACGGATCCAGTCGGCTGGGAGTACGGTCTCCGTCCAGTACAAACGGAATAAAGCTCTGTGTCGTGATGGATTTTCCGGAGCCGTTCTGTCCGCGCAGAAGCAGTTTCCCATCCTCGAATTCAAAGTCCTCTTCGTCATATAACCAGAAATTCACAAACCCGATCCGGTTCATTTTCCAACGTTCGCTCATTGTTCTCCGTCTCCTTTGTAATCGGAAGGATACTGTCCTGCCAGCCTGCCCACCGCAGGCAATACAGTGATCCGTTCCTCCTTGCTGCGTACCATCATCCAGTCCGTCATATACTTTAAAATGGTTTCCACAAGCCTGTCCTCGTCCATTTCGCAATATTCCTTGCTCCATGCATTCTTCCACTTGTTTCTACAGTTTGTGATGATCCGGAAAAACGCCTGCTTTGTCATTGCAATACATTCATCCTCCTGTAATTCCAATTGTCCCTCTGCCAACTGCCTCTGTATCTCTGCACATACGATCAGGACGCTTTCCGAGATCTGGGCATCTCTCGGGTGCACGTTTCCGTAGCAGTCATCTGTATCCAGTGTAAGAAATGCCGCATTACGATAGATATCCAGATTACCACCCAAATTTTCCCGCAAATATCTGCCGACCCATTGTCTCTGATTTTTCAAGTATAGTGCATCAGCGTCCTCTGTACTGTCCCAGTAAAGTGCCGGACAGACTGCCAGCTGCCTGTATACCCGGTTAATACGTCGTGATCCTCTGTTTTCCTCAAATTCCTCAAAATCTGTCTTTTCAAAATCCTTCCAGGATTCATATCCGGAAATGTCGGTAGTAAAGCTACTGGTAAAATATTTCGAATAGCCTGTATTTTCATACAGTACTTCCTGCCCGGCTTCCTGGCTGAAGGATTCACTTTTTCCTTCATACACTCGAAGCATCTGCAGCCGTTCCATATACTGCAATACGCGGACCAGTGATTTTCTCTGTGTAAAAGAAGTCCAGTCCACCGGCATGTAATTTTTCAGTTGTGTCTCCACATAGTCAATCAGTTCCGACAGCAAAAACTGCCTACCCTCCTCGGCATCCTCCAGATACATCAACACCACACATAGTATGCAGTAGTCCCGAATGTCCGTAAATTCACTGATTCCCATAAATGCTTCTGCATGCGCCGGTCTCTTCTCCAGCTTTAACAGCTTCTCTGTATGTATCAGCTTCCATCCCAGTTGTTCTCTGATAAAACGTTGAAAGTTCGGAATGTCGCGTTTTACTTTATAGAAAGTCTCCTTGTCACTGTCCCGGCAGATCCAGAATTTTTCCATTAAGGTTCTGATTTCATTCATATTTATTTAAACTCCAATGTATAATCCGGCATTTTCAGATCGCCGTCTTCGCATTTCAGTACACAGCTGCCTTCCTTTTTCCTCAGTTGATACTCCTGTCCGTATTCCGTCCGTCCCATCTTCTCCGAACTCATATTGGCCTGTGCGATCCACTGCAGGAAAATGGCGAGTGTGTCTTCGGAAACCACTTCATCAATCTCCGCAAACCGAATCTTTTGCTCCCTAATATACCGGAGTACCACTTCCTTCTGCTTCTGCGCCTGTCGCAGGTAGCTTTCCCGCTGTGCCATTTTTTCCAACGATTTATCGGCAAAACCTGTTCTGTCTTTTCTCTCACGATACCCTCTCGTGTGTGGCTTCAGCAAAAACATTGCCGGCTCTTCCTGATAAACACTGTTATTAATACCATCCTCGTCTCTCGGAATATTAGTCTTATAATGTTCAATCTGCTGCACTCCGAAGACATGCGCCGACAATTTATGGGCTTCCTCCAGATCCTCACATTTCAAGAACAATTCCAGAAATTTTTTATAATCATCCTTTCGGCTGATGCCCCAGTTCTGAACCTGTACGATCAGGGCTGCATTTTGAATCATGTTGCGTATAATATCACTGGTGATCTTGAATACTTTTTTAGCTTCGCATTCCTGTCCCTGTCCGTCCACGAACCAGTTTTTCAGGGAATACCATTTTCCGTATACATTTTCCCGGATGCTCGGTTCTGCGTTGCCATGTATTTCCAACAGTGCATGGGGAATATCCAGTTCACTCGCCACAACCCGCTCCAGAATCGTATTCTCCATGCGCTCCGTATTCTTTTCCAGCAGCTGTTCCATCCGTTTGGAGTGCCGCTGCAATTCCTGCACGAATTCATTCAGGTATTTGATAAATTTGTCCTTATGAACCATGAATTCCACGGATTTCATCAGTTTTTCCGTTTTCCCGGAGTAAAAGTCCCGCAGATAATCCTGATAATTCTGGTTGAGTCGTTTAAAATCCTCCTGCAGCGTCTGCCACCATTCGTTCACCGTGCGAAGCTCTGCATTCTCCATGTTCTCCGTCTCATCCAGACTTCTCTCCAGACGGACAAAAAAGTTGGTCGATAGATTTCCCGATTCCAGAAATAAATTTTCCAAACGTACCGTCAGACGCTCGATCTCCACAGCATATTCCGACATCGTATAGCGGTATTGCTTATTTTTATAATCGGCTATTGTGTACACTTTGCCCGGATCCTGTATCGGTGTAAGATTTTTCCACTTAACAAGTGCTTCCAGATCCTGAACCAGCTGCTCCATGGAATACGCTTCGAATGCTTCATCCTCTTTCAAGAACCTGTAAATATCTTCTTTATACAGCTGAAAATGCATCTTTTCGTATTCCCTGTAAAAGCATCTCATAATTTTACGGTATACCGGTGCATTCTGTACCGACAAGTAGGAAGTTTCATTGATCTGTTCAAAATGTTCCATCCGTTTTTCCTCTAAATAAACGCAACCATATATAGTGGTAGCGTAATGATCCCCTCTTCGCTCACACCGATGTTACCATCCGCAAATTTATATCCATACGATATATCTCGATTATTTTTCATAAGCCATTTTAATGAATTTGCCTGAGTGTTTCCGCTCTTGACTTCAATCGGAACAAGTTTTCCGTCTTTTTGGATGATAACATCGATTTCTTTTCTCGCTGTCTCATTTTTATAAAAATAGATCTGATATCCCTTCTTATATAGAGCATCTGCTATTGCGCATTCATAGATACCACCTTTGGAATTCCCGGTCAAAGTATTTTCTACAATATGCTGCTTTAAGGGAAAGTCCTTCATCGCCATCAGCAATGACAGATCGGTTGTATATGCCCGGAAAAAATCATCTCTTGCATAATCGTCCAGATCAAATCTGACATCTGTCACCAATTTGCATAATTGCACCATATCTGCCCGAAGCAGCCATTCAACACTCGAATAATATTTTTGTGCTCTTCCTCCATGCTCAATCTCTTTATATTGAAATTTATGGTTTTCCTTATCTAACAGTTGCTTTGCAAGCGACAGATAGCACTTCTCTGCTTTGACCTTTTCTTCTGCGGTTGCATAATGGGCTATATCATACTGATATCCTTGTAAAAGACTTCTTTGAACCTTGTCAACTTCTCTGAAATCCTTTGTATTTATATACTTCTGTACTACTTCAGGCATACCGCCTGTCGCAACATACTGTCTGTAGTAATTCATCATTTGCGAATGAATCGCCTCCGGAATTACCGTTTTAGAGTGCAGATATCCACAAAGCTTCCCTATCATATCTTCGGAAATCCCCATTCCCCAGAGAAATTCCTCGAAATCCATCCCGTACATTCTCAGATAATCAACATAGCCAACAGGATAGGACGATGCTCGTTTATAATCAATTCCCAGAAGTGACCCTGAAGTAATGACATCATATCTGTTATCGATCGCCCAGAACTTGAGTGATGTGATCGCTTCCTGACATTCCTGGATTTCATCCAGAAAAATCAAAGTTTTCCCGGGGATAATTTTCTTGTCCGGGAAACGGAAACGCATAGCCATAACCATATTGTCTACCGTAAGATCTCCGGCAAAAATCTCCATTGCCGAGGGCATCTGTTTGAAATTAATTTCAACCAGCTCCTCAAAATTTTCCTCTGCAAACCGCTCGATGATGTATGTCTTCCCGGTCTGTCTGGCTCCTTGGACTACCAGGCATTTTCTGTCTTTTGTATTTAACCAGTTTTTAATGTAATCTGTCGCTTTTCTTTTCAGCATAAAGCACCTCAAATCAACATATTCTATTACGTTTAGTGTTTGTAATCAACATTTTGCAATGCAAAAATGTACTCTTAATCAACATTTTTGTATTTTTAATTATAATACATTTTTTGAGCGTGAACAACATTTTTCCCAAATCTTATTTTTTTATCCGCTTCCATTCCTGCAGGCTGTCGATCTCGGTCCCGCAATATTCACACACGCCTTTGGTCACATCTATATTGGCGTCGCATTTGGGGCATTTGATCACTTGGATCCCGCTGTCCAGGGTCATGACTCTGTCGTTGTGGCGAAGGGAAAATGTATCCTTCTGATATGCGGATGTGATCCGACCACCTCGCAGATACACCAGTCTGACCTTCAGCTCCACATCCACGCACAGTATGCCGTTCTCTACATGCTCCTGCAGCCCGGTATAGTCCATAATGTCGTAATCAATGACGTCCGGCAGGGAATAGTAGCGTCTGCCGGCTTCGTAGTTCAGGTTATTATAGAACCGCTTTTTGTCGATGCCGGTGCCGGTCCAGAATTCCTGCTGCCGACGGTTCTGTTTTTCTTTGTATCGTCTGACAGGTCCCAGTACCGCATAAGCATCGCATAGGTAGAAAAAGTAATAGAGGATCATAGCCAGGATTGTGGCATAGATGAAAATCTTGCCCACATCATAGCCATTGAAGGTCCTGGAGGTATTTATGATCCACAGGCTGCATAGCAGGAATGATACAATGTAATCTACCACTCCCGTGACGATCCGGTAGACCGGGCTTTGCAATACCAGGTCATAATGGTGCTTGCTGCCCAGCTCCTTGTCTGCGTAGTCAATGTTGGAGGCCGCATCACAGCAGGGACAGCCGTTCACAAATTCCTTTACTTTGCCGGTAAAGCCGCAGTTCTCACAGGTATGCTGTGCCTCTTCATCCATTCCGGATACATAGGTATATTCCATACGGGAATCAAAGATTTTCTCCGTATGAAGCAATTTCCCCTGCCGGAAATACTCTTTGCGGCAGCGGATACCACTGTGTACGTCATCCTGTAGGTTTGCGTCTGTGGACCGGTATCTCAGGGTGCCATCGACGATGTAGGTAGTCTTGATATTGACGCCGCTTTCTGTAAGCCTGCGCATTTGAAGTGTTTCGGATATGAATGCCATTGCTTTCGCGTCCTATCTGTTATTGTTGTTATTATTGTTGTTATTGTTATTATTGTTGGAAGAGGAACCGCCGCTGCTGCCGGAGCCTGAAGATGGCGTATAATGAGGGAACACTTTGAATTCCGTCCGTGACAGCTGGATTCCATCAATGCTGCTGTCGGTGCAGTTTGTCATGATCACCTTCTGGGTTTTTGCGGTATTCTGTCCGATGATGAGGGACAGATTCTGTCTTCCTCCCTTGATGAAAGCCTCCGGCTCCTGCTCCAGGAAATGATAGATCTCCCAAAGCTCCTCCTCTGTTACCTCATAATATTTTGTCAGTTCCACACAACGCTTCATGCGGATCAGTTCTTCATAGGTCTGCGGTTCAAAATTCATGGGAAGCCTCCTTGTCATTTTTTTGATCCAGTGTAAGATAATAAAATTCAATGTTCTGAAAGGGGAGATTTATAGCCTGTATATGGTAATAGGCATTTTTTTCCTGTTTCCGGTAATGGCAGTCTCTCAGCTCCGTGGTGGTAACAAGCAGATTGTTCGGGCTGTCTGTGGCATATTCCTTTGCATATTCGCGCAGGAGCCCGGAAATATCATATACATACCATTCTTCTTCGTTGTCCCCGGAATGGTCCAGCACCCCTTTATAAATCTGATGTGTGGCAATGTGCCGCTGCTTTGTTCTCCTCTCATCACCGTAAGTCACGAGATCTCCGGACAACAGCATCAGGTACAATGCATTGTTCTCCGGATAATCGCATTCTTCCTCCAGCATATGCTTTTTCATGCGCAGCTTTACCGTACTGATGGGCGTCAGATATATGATCTGTCTGGACTTCCTAAGGATCTGGGAGATCAGCGGATATCTGTCTCCATCCACGTCCAGTTCAAACACACCGCTGTCATAGATATATTGTAACTTCGCATCTTGTGCAATGATCTGTTCCAGTGCAGGATATTCTGCGGATGTCCTGGCAGGCAGATACTTTTCCGGCTCCTCGAGGCGCATCTTCGTCACATATTCATATGTCGTCTCGTCAGCAGAAGCATCCGGGGCATAGCCGCGATCCCGGTACATCTGCTGTTGCAGCAGGCAGGTGTAGCTTTTGCCGGAGCCATATACGTTTTTCACAAAAGGGCAGCCCGTTTTGCACAGATACAGGTAACCGCACCTCGCACATTCCTCGGGAAACGGTTGTCTGTTATGGTTTTGGAAGATCTTGCGTGCAGCGGTTTTCAAAATGGTGTCCACCGGGTCACGGTAGATATTGCCGTAGTAAAAATCTTCATTCTTCTGACCTCTGACACAGGAATAGATATCTCCGTTACGCTCCAACAGGAAAAATTTCTCTCCGCAATTATCGCAGTTGGTGCAGTATTCCGGTCCGAACTCATCGAACCATGCACCGTTGACCCCCGCATCCAGATTGGTCCCGTCAAAAGCCTCGTGCATCCGCCGGTAAAAGATCAGCTGTTCCTCTTCACTCATGTGATGCAACAGACCACAGGAATTGTAGTCAAACCCGATCATGAAATTAAAATCATTCATGTCCAGGCATGTGTTACGGTCCAGGAATCTGATATCCTCAATGATCTGATCCAGCTGTTCAAAATGCTCCTTAAAGATCGTGGCAGATACTTTTTTCTTGTCAGGGATCTCCTCCAGCAGTCGGATATTATCCAGTATCCGTTCCAGTGTGCCCTCTCCGCCCTTGGTCACCCTGTATTTTTCATGCAGGGAAAGCGGCAGATCCAGGCTGCCCGATATGGACACGTTGAACTCCCGTATGGTCTCGATATGTCTGTCCAACCCGTACAGATTCGTCTTGATGTGGGGATGCCCCACCCTGAAGCCGGCATCCGTGATGAGTTCACGCATGTCCTGATAGTAACTGCTGATATACTGGATCAGGTCATGGAATTCCCGCTCCTGCAAAGTGGTCACCTCGCCGCCGTGCAGGGAAATATTAAAAGGCACCACATCCGCTTCACGGAATTTCGCGATGGCATATTGCAGGGTCTCCAGGCAATCTTCGCCCCGCAGGGTATCTACGGTGTGATCCTCCAGATAACAGTACCGGCACTGCATGTTACATGCCATGGTCGGCACATATAACAAATGAATAAATTTAGTATTCATAGTAATCGATCCTTACAGGTGTCTCTTTGAAAGCACGTTCATTGACAGATACGCCCCCGGGCAGTGTGATCTCCCGAAGAGAATCACAGCACCGGAAGGCAGAAGACCCGATCTGCTGCAGCTTGCTGTCCGGGGAGATCACCACCTCTTCCAGACTGGTATTCCCGTAAAACGCATGTCCGCCGATCCTGGTCACGTTATCCGGGATCTCTATGCGCAGCAGGCTGCTGCATTCTTCAAAGGTGTTGCCGCGGATCTCCGTCAGTCCCGCCGGAAGATTTACCTCCTTAAGGCTGCTGCAACGGTAAAAAGCTTCCCCGCCCAGATACGTCAGATTCTTCGGCAATGTGACACGTTCCAGGCTTCTGCAGTTTTTAAATGCCTGCCCGCGGATCTCTGTAATGCTGTCCGGCAGCGTTACCTCTGATAAAAAGGGCATATTGGAAAAGGTGTTGCCGCGCAGTCCCACTACCTTCTCCCCCTGATAAGTATCGGGGATGGTCGCCGTAGTCATATTCGTCAGACCATAGACATAAAACCGCACATAATATCCGTCATCTGCCTGCTCATAGAAGATCCTGGGCTTACAAAACAGCAGCAGCGAGCCTGCCACAGCCACCGCCATGAGAGCCCATTTCAGCTTTTTGCTGTAATCCGGCACCATAGATGCCTTCACATTCATGACAATATTCGAGATTTTCTCCTGGGATCTGGATCTGATCTCCTTTTTCAAATATTTTATCAGCTGATAACGGCTGGTCAAAAATGCATATACCACCAGGATGATAAGTCCGATCACATAGGTTTTCATCGGAAAATGAAAGAAAAACAGAGATATGTATACGAATAACAGAACCGCCAAAACGGCATTCAGTATGTTTTTTCTGCGCAGCATATCCTCCGGGATCAGGTTCTGCTCTTCCGTGATCCCGGCGCGCTGCATTTCACGCTTGATAAACCCTTCGACACAGTCCTCCTCGGACATGGCAAACAGCGGATCAAAATCCTCTGCATGCACTATCCTTTTCTCAGAAAGCGGCTCTGGAGGCGTGGTCCCGCCCGTTACTGTTTCGTCAGCTGCAGGCGCATGGATCACCGTCTCAGCTGCTGTCTGCACCTTTTCCTTCCCGGACTGTTTGCTTAGCTTTTGATTCCATACACCCTTTTTCATGGCAATGGGTGTCACAATAAATGCTCCCACGAACACCGCCATGAAATCCACGATTGCGATTCCTGTGGTAATGAAGAAATCAAAAAATAATAGTATTGCGATTCTGACCCCAAATAAGATCCAGAAGATTTTTCTGCTGTTGTCCTTAGAGATCAGCTTCGACAGCGGCAAAAGCACAAATACAGACATATGTATTGTCACAAATGCCTCCATAAATAAAGTCATTCCCATTCCCATACCGTTATTTTCCCTTCTTTTCTACTGTGCATAGCACCTTTTTCGTCTCCAAAGGACTACGATACTCTTCCATTTCGCGATTCTGTCGTTTAGTATTCAGGACATAACAGGAAGTCCGCTATGTGCATCGTCTTGATGCCCTCGTAGTTTCCTCCCGAGAACTCATCCGTTGTGAGAACATATTTGGGGTAGTTATCGTGGATTTCCAACAACCGGTCGTATTCCCGTTTTTCCGTTTTCAGAGAATGAAGCTCCTGCGTCACCTGCACATAGAGCTTTTCATTTTGCCGTACTGCGACAAAGTCGATCTCACTGCTGCCGGATTTGCCGACATTGACGGTATACCCTCTGCGGCAAAGCTCCAAGTACACGACATTCTCTAAACTGGATGCCACACTGTCAGCGTTATAGCCGAGAACGCTGTACCGCAGGGCGGTATCGGCAAGATAGAATTTCTCCTGTGTTTTCAGGATCTCCTTGCCTTGTAAATCAAAGCGGGAGCATCGATGAAGCAGGTACGCCTTCTCCAGCTTCTCCAAATAACTGTAAACTGTTTCATTGTCCAACGCACGGTGTTCCGCTTTCAGGTAATCCGAAATGGACTTTGCCGAGAAGGTATTGCCCACATTGTTGAAGGTATACTTGACCACTCGTTCCAACTGGTCGATCTTCCGCACCTGATTGCGCTTGACAATATCCGAGAAGATCGTGGAGTTGTAAATATCACGCACGATGGTGTAGACCTCGTCCTGAGAGAACTCCTGCAAATGCGTTGCCGGGAAACCGCCCAAGCGTACATAGTCGACAAGCTCCGTCTTCGGCTCTCCCACCTCGGTATAATGGCTTTTGAACATCAAGTACTCGCCAAAGGACAAAGTGAAGATGCGGAAAGATACATATCGTCCCGTCAGATAGGTTGAGATCTCAGAGGACATCATGCGAGAGTTAGAGCCCGTCACATACAGGTCAACATCAAAGTCAGATGCCAGCGAATTGACGACCTTTTCCCAGCCCTTGATTTCCTGAACCTCATCGAGAAACAGATAGGTTTTTCCATCGGGCGAAAGACGCTCTTTAAGCTGTGCGTACATCTGCTTTGCCGTCATATCCTCATATTCCATTGAGTCATAGCGGCAACTGACAATGCGCTCCTTTGGAATGTTATGCTGCGCTTTCAATCTCTCCATAATCATTTTCAGGATCGTTGATTTTCCGCAGCGACGTACTCCCGTAAGGATTTTTACAAATGGCGTATCCACATAAGCCATGATCTTCTCTACATACAAAGGTCTGTAAATCATCGTGACCACCTCCGTTTGTAAATAGTATACCGCAATTCTTGTCTAAAGGCAATTTGTTTTGCGATTATAAACCGCAAAACTTTCATCAGCTTATTTTGTTTTGACACTTACCTTCTTTCCTATCCTGCTCAAAGTATACATTATTTCGAGCAAAATATCAGTTATATTTTGGCTTTTTGCTCGAAATTGCACTATTATGCTTGAACCATTTTGCTTGAACCACTGTCAATACCCCCTACCCTGGCTTTCAAAACTTATATCTCTTCATGATTATTCGCTTTCGCTAGTCCTAAAATGTATGAACAAAACTAAACTTCGCAAAAAATCGGCATCAAATCCATTTCTGAATTCAACACCGATTCTCTGCTTTTCCTTTTTTCTGTTGTAAGCCTTTCCACTCGGAACTGATCTTGTGACCGGATTCAGTTCTCCCCATGTTGTTCGCTGCTTAGCATAATATTCCCTCTGCGCTTTCTTACTTCTTTTATCAAGCGTTACATATTGCTTCATTTTCTCATCCTCGCTTTCGTGCCTTCTTCAATCATCTTTGCAATTTTACCGCAGGCGTCAGGATAATCTTTATGTCCCAGTAAGAGCATTTTATCTTTAAGTCGTTCTAGAGCTTCCTCAAATCTTGCGACGTCCCTCTTTAGCACCTTACAGAATACAATGCAGTACGACGAACCATCCTTGACCATCTCTCCCTTAAATTTCATAGTTATCTTATTCTGCACAAACAATTGGTCCGCCAGATAAGAGCTATGATCTACATAAGCATAAGGAACCGCAAATAACGAAAAATCACTCATTTTCCAATAATTCTTCATTCTCATCATCTCCAACATAAAGGAAGCTGCAGAAGATCCGAAGACCTCCCACAGCCTGTGCTTATAACCGAACCTCCACACGCAGTTTCCTGCAGGTTTTCTACAAGGCCGCTGTTAAGAAATCTTGCATCAGATTTTAAAACCTACAATGAACATAAACCGATAACACATAACCCATAACAGACATACCCTTACCATGAACAAAAACTTCCGGGATCACCATTAATCTCATAAAGCCTTGTACGGAAAAATTCTTAGATGTCTACTTCAAACTGTACTGTTTGATTGTACTTATCAAGAGCCATCTGCATTTCCATAATGGTCTTGGATACAGCCTCATACTCCTTCTTAATCAGCTCCAGGTCATAGTTAATATACCTATATTCTGGAACCGTATTTCTGGACATATAAGAGCGCTGCTCCTCTCTGGCTTTTGGTAACTGCTTACGCATCTGATCAAGCACTGATTTTCTCTTGTTCAGCTGAGCCATCTTTATAAGAATTGTATCAATGCTCATTTCTGCATCGCCCACCTGAACCTTTTCATTAGAATTGGTTACATTAAGCGCATGCTTGATAATTGCAATTTTCTCATCAAGAGATGTAATAGTAGCTACAACCTCTGTATAATCATATTCTGGTACGACAGGTTCCTCATTGATAGCTGCAACATAGGTACTGGATGTTGCCTCTTTGTTTACCCAGAAGGCCTTATCTTCTTCCAGGCTCTTAAGCATTTTATTTGCATATGCTGATGTCATTGTCTGCATTTCCTTACGACCTCCTTTTTCTTTTGTTTTTTGTTCTGATATTAGCTTACTGCATGACAGATGCTTTGTCATTGTACCAACGGTTTAATACCATAGAAAATCCGCAGTCAGATTTTCTATGGTATTAAATAATTCCCCATAAACGAACAACATCCCCGCCAACGACGAGGATATCTTCAATACTGGTATGCAGTAATCTGCTTAAGATTACAAAATTGTCTAAGCTCGGCAATGATCTACCGGAAATCCATTTGTAGATTGCCTGCGGATTCTCAAATCCCATAGCATTCTGCACATCTTTCACAGTATAACCATTTTCCATGAGCAGTTTCTTAATTTGCTTCCCTGTCTCCTTTTGTTGGATTGACAAATACATTGGTTCCATCTCTTTGTACCTCCGTAATTTTCTTCCATCCCGAATCACAATCTCTATTGGTAGACTTATATTATATCGGATGTATTCACAAAATGCATTAAACTTTTAGTTTAACTCGGACACGCAAACATAAGTGGGCAGGGCCAGACTCGAACTGGCGTAGACCGGAGTCGGCGGATTTACAGTCCGCTGCAATTGCCACTATGCGACCTACCCATAAGTGACCCCTGCGAGACTTGAACTCGACATTTGCAGCTTGAGAGGCTGCCGTCCTAACCTTTAGACCAAGGGGCCATTCAGTGATCCCCGCCGGACTTGAACCGAGCATTTTAGCCTTGAAAGGGCTATGTCCTAACCTTTAGACTAGGGGACCATAATGCTCATATCAGGATTCGAACCTGAATCAATCGGTTCTACGCTCCGCTTCGGTCCGTTCAGGGCAATCGTCCCCCGGACGATTTGAACCGTAGCCGATCATTCTATCCATTGAACTATACGAGCATATGCGGGCTAAATATATTTCAACTCAGCCCTGTTTATTCACTTTTCATGCGCTAATCTGCTTTGTTCTTTTTACATCGATTACGATAATCTCATCCATCGGAACATCCATTACTGCTGCCAGTACAACCAGATTATCGATTGTAGGCATGGCAGTTCCGTGCTGCCACTTGTAGATGGCCTGAGGAGTCGCAAATCCAAAGATATCCTGCAGGTCTCTTACAGTCAGACCTGCTACCTCTCTCAGTCTCATGATATTCCTTCCGGTAGCTACCATATCGATGGTAGGCATAGTAAACATTTCTTCCTCCGTTTCTGCTTCTGCAGGTGAAGGAAGAATTCCCTCCACCTTAATCAGAAGCCTTAAAATTGTATATAGGTTTCATCACATCGATTACATCTACAGACTCTCGGATCACATCAATGATGTCCTCCAGACTCTTGTATGCCATCGGTGCCTCGTCCAATGTATTTTCATTAATCGAAGTGGTATAAATACCCTTCATTGTCTCTCTGTATTCATCCATGCTAAGATTTGCTTTCGCCTTTGTTCTGGACATAAGTCGTCCTGCTCCGTGAGGTGCAGAATAATTCCACTCCGGATTTCCTTTTCCAACAGCAAGCACACTTCCATCTCTCATATTTATTGGAATCAGCACTTTCTCTCCACTATGGGCTGCTATTGCGCCCTTTCTCAAAATCATTTCATCTGTATCAATATAATTATGAATTGTATGGAAGGCTTCTCTGCCAGCCATCCCGGTTCTCTCCAGAATAATCTCAGCCATTTTCTCTCTGCTTCGTCTTGCAAAAGCCTGGCAGATTTCAACATCGTGAAGGTAGTCCTCAAGATATTTTCCTGATAAGTAGCACAGATCTTCAGGCATACTTGTCTCAGACTCATATACCTGCCAGTGAAGCTGTTTTAACGCATCCTGAATCTCACTTCTACGTCCCTGCTCCTTATAGGTTCTGATAATCTCATCACGCTTCTCAAGATAGTCCCCATATCCTCTGTCCAGGTTAATCGCCAGCTTCTGATAAAGCTCTGCAACCTGCTTACCCAGATTACGTGAGCCTGAATGAATCACAAGATATTTGGTTCCATCACCCGCTTCATCTATCTCTATAAAGTGGTTACCACCACCAAGGGTTCCAAGTGAACGCTCTAATCTCTTTGTGTCCTTCAGTTCTCTGTAGCAAGCAAGTTCTGTCAAATCAAATCTCTCCTGGCGACCTTCCCACACATTCATTCCCGATGGAATAAAATGTGCAGCCTCATCAACCTTTACAAAATCAATATCAACCTTGCCTAAGTTCACGGTATACATACCGCATCCGATATCAACACCCACTACATTTGGAACAGCCTTATCAGTAATTGTCATTGTGGTTCCAATAGTGCAGCCTTTACCGGAATGAACATCAGGCATGATTCTTATTCTTGATCCTTCCGTCATCGGATAATCACACATACGTCTGATTTGTTCTATCGCTTCATCCTCTACTACTCTTGCATAGCAGATGGCTGTATTTATTTTTCCTTTGATTTCAATTAAATCCATGCTTCTCTTACCTCATTTCTGTGATATTTACATTGGACAGTGCCCCGCGGGGGACTCGAACCCCTAACCACCTGATTAAAAGTCAGGTGCTCTACCATTGAGCTAACGGAGCATAACGCAGAACTGCCTTACCAATTAGGCTTATATCTGCAAAAAAATACCGCCTACCATGTGCATCCACACAAGATAAGCGGTTCAAGATCTATGTATCCGGTTGTCCTCTCCTGTTCCTACGACAGGTCTACATCCATCACCACAGTATTCCCTTCATGCTTATTCTTATCTGAATACACAAAGCTAAAGCCCCACTCTTTTTCATAATCGAGTGCTGCATTTTTCAAACTTTCCAGATATAAATAACTTGATCGAATAGCTGTGAACATTCTTTTTTCCTTTCCCAGACCCATCGCTTCGGATCCGCTTTTCTTTCTTTGTTATCAACAGAATACCACAGCAACATTAGTTTGTCATTATACTTGTGGTATAACTTCGACGCATCATAGTGCAATCAGCCTAATTCTTATTTTTGACCATTACCACACGCAAAAAGGACACTCCCAAATTTTCACTTGGAAAGTGTCCTTGAAGTACAAAATTTAAATTACTTTTACTGATTTTTGAGCTTAGTACAGCTTTGCACCTGCCGGGATTCTGTCATTTACCATCAGAAGGTTCAGTCCTTCGTGACCGTCTTCCTCATGTACTGCTGAGATCAGCATACCTTCGGAATCAATACCCATCATCTTTCTCGGTGGCAGGTTCACGATAACGATTGCTGTCTTTCCAACCAGTTCTTCCGGCTCGTAATACTCGTGAATACCGCTTAAGATCACACAGTCTTTGCGTTCTCCATCATCTAATGTGAACTTCAGAAGCTTCTTTGACTTCGGTACTGCTTCACAAGCTAAAATCTTAACTGCACGGAAATCTGATTTAGCAAATGTATCGAAATCAACCATTTCTTCAAAGATCGGCTCGATCTTTACGTTGGAGAAATCAACCTTCTCAGCGACCTTTTCTGCAGCTGCAGGAGCTGCTTCTGATGTCTTAGAAGCCTTCTTATCAGCGTCTAATGACTTCATCGTCGGCGATCAAACATATGTTCCATCCTTTGAAGTCCATTGGACTCCTTCTATGTAGTTCAACAATTCATCATAGCTACCTTCTTTAGCACACCGCTTTATTTTTTTAATAATTTTTTGATTATACATTTTCACCACCTTACAATTTTGTATTACTCAACTCATGTATTTCAGACTGTAGTTTCTTAAGAAATGCAAGTATATCTTCAAACTCCGGTATATTCCCATATATCATATTACTCATTGCCTGATAGTCCTCTTTCAACGCATTGAGTACCGCTTCTTTTGGCAGAAGTTCAATACTGCTCAAGGTTGCAGTTTCATAATGTGCTCCTTTTGCATAATAGAATTTCTGCTTAAATGCCACATCTTTTTCTAACAGCTCTTTTCGCTTAAATGCACTTTCCTTCACCCATGAATTACCCATATTATACACATCATATAAATGTCTTGCATATCTGGCAGGTAACGACTTTCCCTCCGGGAAATTTGCAATTTTATGTAATATGGTGAGTTTTTCCCAGAAAGTTCTCTCAACATCAATGGTCAAAACTGAAGTATCTGTTTGTGAAAAAATATCCGGATATTTTTCGGCCGCAAACGGAGTTATGCTTGTCTCATGAGATGGCAACCATTCTGCCAATGGTCCAATTTCCAATCTTACACAAGAACGTAAATACTCTGCCTCAAATATCTGCGGATAATAAAAATTAACCACCATCTCATCTTCTGTATCAACCGAAATCCATTCTCCATCCCCCAGTTTTTCTTTCATTTCTATATTCAACTGGGGTATCAATTCCTCTTTATAAAATTTTGCTGCTTCCGAATTAATCTGCTTATTGAACAAATCCTGCTTGGTTTTTGATCTTTCTTCCCAAGGATTCACCTCGTCATTAATTATTTTTCGCCAGTCTAAAATCAAATCTATATCCTCGGAAAACCGCTCAATAACATGGTATGATTTAGAAAGGCTTGTTCCACCTTTAAATACAAAAGCGTTTTTGTACCTGCAATCATGGAATAAATGATCCAACATAAAACATACCCAAAAGTCTTTCTCTATTACATTAGGCTGCATTCCCATAGAAATTGCAGTGGCTTGAAATAATTCAGTTCTGTCTTTTATCTGTAATTTAGCAACTTCTTTCATTATTCAGCACACACCTTTCTGATTACTGTATATATCCATTCGCTTACACCTGATGCTTCCTCTAACATCTTTTTCTTCTCTTCTTTAGGCAATCTATTTCTCAAACTCAAAATAATACCATCATCAACACGGTCCTTCCCCAATGTCTTTAATGCCTCAACAACCAAAGTGGTTGTCTCAGACATAAATGAAATTTCACGATTTGCTCGATGCCTAAAAGATAGCGTGATATTATCCCAGGAAAACTTTCTATATGGTCCGTCACTGATATAGGACCAGACAACCGGAACCTGCGTTGATAGTCCTAATTTATTTAATGCTACGTCTCCACATGGCGCAATGGTCCAGCGAAAACTTCTGGCAATAGCATACGCTACCTTTTCAGGATTTGCTGGAATATATTCATTCAGCAAATTGCTATATACAGGCTTCTCATACACGCCGTCCATAATTCTTCGTATATTTTTCTCTTCAACCTGCCTTCCAAGATACTTCCTTACCGTTGTTGTTGTAGCCAAATCTGTAAAATCTGATGTCAAAAAAACCGTTCCAGACTCAGCCAACTTTATTCGCTTCTTTATTTCAGTATAGATACTATTTGTCATAAAATACAGCTCCTTTTTTGTCACGATTATTATATAATTTTCGTGACATTTTTTCAACTCGTTTTTTAGATACCATTAACATCCCCAAAATAACAACTTATAAATCAAAATTTCACTGCAAAAAGCACCTTATAGCCACCGAAAAAGCCATAAGGTGCAATTCCATATATTGAGCCAATAAAAAGTGTACTCTATACAAAGATATTTACACACACTTTCCAAGGCAGGTTTTTCATTCACTTTTTCTATCAAAATAATCTCTAAACATAACATCATCTATATTTTTGTTTTTGTATATATCCCCCCATTTATTTGCATAAGACTGGCATTCAAGCGTCTTTTTTATATCATCGTAAGCCATTCTCATGTACTTTGCTACAATTTCCGATTTCACATTGCCCGTTAGATGTCCAAACGCAGGCAATGTGATTGTAGAAATCTGTTTTTTATCGCTTCTACAAGTGTACTGCGAGTTGCTGTATATATAATTCGTGGATCTAAAATCGGTTGCGGAATCCGCATGGTTGGTGTATGTAGCACTTTTTTGTTATAACCCGGTATATGGTCTTTAATGTCTGGCTCAACGCTTTTGCAAGGATTTCGATACAGCACATGTACCGCGGTTACCGGTCACAATAACATGCCACGCGGCAGTGGACCCGAACAGAACTGTCTTTTCCGCCGCTCAGCAAAACAGCGGGCAGAAATCCTCCCTGCCCGCTGTCCACCCAGCCACTGGTTTTCTCTTCTTTACTTTATTTTATATCTGTGCAAGTCAGTCTTACAGATGGATTTCAGAAATATCCAGCTTTTCTATGCTGATATCACCTTTTCCTGTCTGAAGCCATAATTTCTGTTCTTCTAACGCAGGAAATACAGTGCACGTCATTCCGGTTTCTCCTTTATTTACAAAAAATTCCACTGTACATTTATCGACCAAAACCATGATCTCAAAGGTTTCTTTCAGTCCGTTAAACAAACAGGTCGTTTTTCCTTTCGGGATAAACACCTCATCCCCATTTCTCCTGTCAAGCGATACCGAGCACTTTTCAAAATCTATACTGATAATTGTGGCTTTATCTCCATATGCTTTTGTTCCGATCTTCAATACGTCAGCCCGGTTTTCAGACAGATCAATATGGATTTTCAGACAGTACGCTCCGGATGCCGGTGAGGCGATCTCAGTCCTTTCAGACGTTATCTTCAAATCTCTATATGTATGCTCTGGGTACAAAATCGTCTGAAGCTCTTCTACAGGATATACCCGAAGCTTCCCATCATCTCCCAGGCTGATTTCCCGCGGATAGCTCAGGGAGCCGCGCCAGTTTTCCTGCTCAGTCCTTCCAAAGTCATTAAACCACGGCAACCATTCCCAGCTGTTTTGCCATGCAATTACAAGACGCCTTCCCTTTGGATCGAGCATTGTCTGTGCTGCATAATAGTCCATACCATAGTCAAGTTCTCCAGTTGTTTCAATCGTAAATCTGCAATTTTCAAAATCCATATGTCCTACCGCATAAACCGTCTTTTCCGCATTTACCGCATGCATCAGCGAAAAGAGGAGAACCCACTTATTCCCAAGAGGAAAAAGATCCGGGCATTCACACATGGACGTCCACTCCCCGTTGCATTTCAGGAGAATTCCTTTGTACTGCCAGTGCATCAGATCATCTGATACATACAGAAAAATCCTACCGTCCCCTACCTTTATCCCTCCTGTTGTAGAGCCTACTACCATATAATATTTATCTCCTGCCTGTATCACTTTCGGATCCCGAAAGTTAGAGACCTCCCCTTCATGAGCCGGCGGATGGGGCACGACCGGATTTCCGCTGTATTTTTCAAATTTAATCCCGTCATCTGAATACGCCATACACTGCGACTGTACCAACATGTTTCCATGTCTTGATGTCCCGGTATAAAAAACATACAACCGATCGCCGCGCACGATCGCACTGCCGGAAAAACATCCCCCAACTTCATCCGTATCATATTCCTGATCCGGATACAAAGCAATCGGCAGATCTTCCCAGTGAGTAAGATCTTTGCTGACTGCATGCCCCCAATACATTTTGCTCCATTCACATCCATGCGGATTGTACTGATAAAACACATGATACATTCCCTTAAAATAGCAAAAGCCATTCGGGTCATTTATCCAGCCATACGGGGCAGTGAAGTGAAAAACCGGGCGTAGTGGCGTCATTTTTCTCGTATTCATTTCGTATATTCTCCTTTCAGTTATCGGGGCAGCCGATCCCAGCTGCCCCTTTTCACGATCCTGTTATTCCCATCGGCGTTACTGCTGCGACTTCGCCTCCAACTCCGCTATTTTTAAGTCAAACTGATTGAGCATTTCCTGTTTATCTACCGAGCCTGAAATATAAGACTGCATGATAGCACCGAACTGCAGATCTGCTGTCAGGTCTGGGAACGCGTACCAATACCATCCAAAATATTCTCCGTTTTTGAAATACTGGTCAGCTTCCTCAAGTATCTGTCCAAGTTCAGAAGCGTCATATTTACAGTTTGACATAGCAGGTATCATCTGATATTCTTTAAAAATATTCACCCCGGTATCAGACAGCGCCCAGTAAGCCACGAGTTCCTTAGACAGCTCGGTATTCTCATTTTCCGCGATTGAAAATCCGTCTGCCGCATCTCCGGCTATAAAATTTTCATCCTCATTATTATTGATAGCCATAGGTATAATACCGATATTCAAATCCGGATTTATCTCTTTCAGTGCGCTTTCACACCAGCTCCCTGCCTGGATCATAGCCACCTGTTCAGTTGCAAATAATGTATAAATCGCATCATCATCACATGTCAGGACATCATCTGTACTGTGCTGGATCGTATATTCAAAGAAATCCGCCCATTGATTAAATGCCTCGTCATCAGCACAGGTGGCTTCGCCGGACCTCAACTGCTGAATAAAAGCGGTCGGATCGTCATGATGTCCCAGCGCGACATTAAACGAATGCGCAAGCCGGGCTGTAAGCCCCCCCGGTATACCAAACGGAGTAACACCGATTGCTTCAAGCTTTTCGCATGCATCCTGCAGTTCCTCAAAGGTGTCCGGCAGTTCACTGATCCCCGCCTTTTCAAACATATCCTTATTATAGACGTAACTGATACTTTGAAGGTTTATCGGAAATCCATAATACTCCCCGTCCGCCCCCCATCGCTGTTTTGAGGCCTCCGGAAGATATTGCGCCCACTCTTCATCCGTGATTGGGGACATATACTGCTGAAATGTGTCAAGCCAGCTATAACCGGCATTCATAAAGATATCCGGACCGTCGCCAGACGCAAAGCGGGTCTGGAGCACTGTTCTGTAATCATCACCTGTTACAGCTTCATATTCAATCGTCACGCCCGGGTGCTCTTCCATAAATTCCTGATTCATCTTTTCGATCCCGCTCTGTACCGGATCCGCAAGCCAGCTCATAATTTTAATTGTAACCTCTGTACTGTCTCCGCCAGGATTCGGATTTTTTGCTTCCTGATTTCCCGCACATCCTGCCAGAGAAATACACATTATACCTGTAAGCACAATTGAAACCAGTTTTTTCATGTCTTTTTTCATGTCATTAATACCTCCTGAATCTTATTTGTAGCATCAGGTTCCCGGGCGCCTGACGTGCAGCTGCTTTACGTCAGACACTTATGGTCCTGTGCCTACTCCCGTTACATGGGCACTATCCCTTGACAGCGCCGGATACAATTCCTCCTGTGATCTGTTTTTGTAAAATTACAAACATGATAATTGCCGGTGTAAGAACCATCGTAAGCGACGCCATTGCAAGGTCCCAGGGTCTTTCATACGCAGTAAAAAACGTATACATGACCAAAGGCAGCGTTCGCAGTTCATTATCTGATATCAGCACAAATGGAAGCAGAAAATCATTATATATCCACAGCACATCAAGTGCGGCAACCGTCACGCAGATAGGTTTCAGCAGCGGAAGGATAATACAGCGGTACACCTGAAACAGCGAGCCTCCGTCTATCAGCGCAGCCTCCTCTATCTCCCTGGGAATACTGCTCAGGAACCCATAAAAGAGAAAGACCGCAAACGGGATCCCATATCCGTAATATGCAAGTAGAACTCCAATCCTCGTATTATACAGCCCTATTGAAGCTATTATCTTTATAAGCGGTATCATGACGGTCTGAAAAGGAACAAGGATCGATGAAACAAGCAAAAGATAAACGAATTTATTCACCCTGGTCCTGTGTCTGGCAAGTCTGTATGCAGCCATTGAACATATGACCAGCAGACCCGCAACACCAAACACAACAAAAAACAGAGAGTTCTTTAATGCCTGTCCGAAATCGATCTTCTCCATCACACGCCCGAAATTATTCCAGCTAATCTCAACAGGGAGCCCCAGCGGGGACAGATATATCTCTCTTACCGTTTTAACAGAATTGACAAAAACCAGGTACAGAGGAGATACAAACACTATGCCAACAGCTAAAGCTGCGATACTCAGAATCCAGGTTTTTATTATATGCTTTTTATGTTTCCTTCTCACATCTGCACCTCCCTGCTCTGTGTAAATTTAAGCTGGACAAATGTAAGAGCTGCAACAACGAGGAAAAATATCGTCGATTTCGCACAGCCAAGACCATGGTTTGATCTTGCAAACGCCTCATTATAAATATCCATCGCTACTGAAACCGTAGAATTTGCAGGTCCGCCGTTTGTCAGCGCAAAATTGACATCAAAAACTTTAAATGCTGTATTTGCCGCATAAAATAATCCAATCGTAACTGCCGGCATGATCAGTGGGAATTTCACTTTTCTGAATATCTGAAATCCCCCTGCCCCGTCAAGCTGCGCTGATTCGACCAGTTCAGACGGTATATTCAGCAAAGCGGCGATATAAATAAACATTACATACCCTGCCATCTGCCAGACGCTCACCATGACCAGTGCATAAAACGCCATTTTCGGCGTAGCCAGCCAGGACGTCTCCAGCAGATCACTGTTCATTGCCGTCCCTATCTGAGGAAAGACCTTATTAAATATGAATTGCCAGATAAACCCCAGCACAAGTCCGCTTACCATATACGGAAGGATTATCATCGTTCTGGAAAGATTTCTGAATTTTACAAATTTATTTGTCAGAAGCACTGCAAATACAAGCCCAAGAATGTTCACAGCCGCCACATACATAAATGCATATTTCGCAGTAAACCACAAGTTCCGGCCAAACGAGTCCGTCCCGCTGAATATCAGCTTATAATTCGAAAGGCCCGTCCATTTTGGCGCCGTCTGCCCATTCCATGACGTAAATGAAAGAATTACGCTCATCAAGAAGGGCAGAAGCACAAAAATAAGAAATATTATAAGAGCAGGTCCGACAAACACACAGTCATACATTATTTCCCTTTGTTTGCGCTTTCGTCCCTTCACCCCCATCATCTGATCGCAGCCCCTTTCCACACATACGTCTTTGTCTTCGTAAATTCATCCAGCGTAGCATACAGTCCCTCTGTACCGAGCCCACTTTTTCTGTGTCCGCCAAACGGCATATCATGTGTGCGATACAGACCTGTTCCATTGATCGTACAGTTTCCTGCATCTAACTGCCGCGCAACCCGAATCGCCCGCTGTATCTCTCCTGAAATAACACCGCTTGAAAGCCCATACGTGCAGTTGTCGGCAATGGCAACCGCCTGTTCCTCTGTTTTAAATTTGATCAAAGGAAATACCGGTCCGAACACTTCAAGATTCTGAGCGATATCCATAGCCGGGGTAACCCCTGTAAGCACTGTCGGTTCGAAAAAGTTTCCGTCAAATCTTCTGCCTCCGCACAGGCAGTACGCCCCGGCTTTTACTGTTCGATCCACGATCTCCTCAACTCTTTGCGCCGCCCTTTCATCGATCAGCGGTCCGATCCTGCTGCCCTGATCCAGAGGATCCCCAATCTTCATCCCTTTCAGGCGTTCCGCAAGACGTCCGGCAAATTCATCATAAATATTTTCCTGTACGATAAACCTTTTCGAAGAACAGCACGCCTGTCCGGCATGGACAATCCTTCCATTTATTGCCTCCGTTACTGCCGTATCCAGATCCACATCGTCAAAAATGATCAAAGGGTCATTCCCCCCGAGCTCAAGAAAACACCGCGACAGATTCTTTGCCGCCGAAACATATATGGAAATCCCAGCCTCTGTACTTCCCGTCATGCTCACTGCGTCTATTTTATCTGATGATGCAAGCGCACTGCCAACTACAGAACCGTGTCCTGTAATTACCTGGAGCGCTTTTGGCTCTACCCCACACTCTATTATCAATTCCGAGAGATAGATTGATGAAAGCGGTGTCTCGACAGATGGTTTTATTATAATGGCATTCCCTGCCGCCAAAGCAGGGGCAACTTTCTGGGCATAGAGTTCAACAGGAAAATTGAACGGCAAAATACATGCCACAACCCCCAGCGGTTCCCGGGTAACGAGGATCATATCTTCATTTGACGGCAGCACAGAATCATAATCATATCTCAGTCTGTTTGCGTACTCTTTAAACAATCCGATCGCATGATCAACTTCCTCCTCGGCCTGCGTATAGATTTTCCCTGCCTCTTTTGAAAGGAGAAGCGCAATATCCTTTTTTTTCTCCGCAATCTTAGAAGAAACTTTCTCCAGGATCCTGACCCGTTCCAGCACAGGCACTCTTCCCCACTTCTCCGCGCCTTCCCGGGCACATTCCAGAGCTGTATCGATATCGTTCAGGTCTGCGCACGGCACACTGTCGATTTCTTCATGAGTGTACGGATTTATGACAATGATTTCTTCTCTTCCCTCTGTCCCGACTTTTTTCCCATTCAACAACATTTTCATTCAGCGCAACCTCCTTATTGAACCTGAAACTCTTTAACAACATCCCAGTCCAGATCTACTCCTATCCCTGGAAGATCCGGCACTTTTACAACTCCATCTTTCATTAATACTGGTGCTTTTGATAATCGGTCTCTCAGGGGATTTTCATCCAGAGTATACTCGATATATTTCGAACTGTTCATGCTCAGCGCCAACTGAAGATTTGCCGCGAGAGATACCATGGAAGCAGAAAAATGCATAACTGTCATCTTTCCCCAGGCCTCTGCCAGCATAGCGATCCTTCTCGCTTCACTTATCCCTCCCGTCCATATCACATCTGTCTGCACGATATCTACGCCATTATGTACGATAAACGGTTTGAGCCCATGCAGAGTAAGTTCTGTCTCGTATCCTGCAATCGGGATATCTACTTCCGCTGCTAACTTTGCGCTCTCTTCCCAAAAATCGGACGAGAGAGGTTCCTCCAGAAAATATACGTCCTGAGTTTCAAAAAAACGCGCCATTTTCAGAGCTGTCTCATAATCCCATGAATTATTTGCATCAACAGCAAGCTTAACATCCGTTCCAAGAACTTCTCTAACTGCTGCGACTCTCTCCATGTCTTCGCCCGGCTGCGCTCCTCCCACCTTCATTTTCATCATCCGGAATCCCTGGGCTTTGTATCCCGCCGCTTCTTTCCTGAGATCCTCTATTGTTTTTCCCGGCGCATAGTATCCCGCACTTGCATAGGGATAAATACAGTCATGGGCTTTTCCCAAAAGAGAGCATACGGGAAGCCCTGCTTTCTTCCCAAGGATATCCCACAATGCAATATCCACCGCACTCAAAGCTGCGATCCCAATGCCTCGTTTTCCAAAACGGAACGTCTGCTGATAAATACGGTTCCACAAACGCGTGATTTCCAGTGGGTTACTGCCTATAAGAAGAGGCGCAAGACACTCCAAGGTATACGCCGCGACCGAATCCAGACATCCGAGCGCAAAACCTTCTCCTATGCCATAGATTTCTTCATCTGTTTCTATCTTCAGAAGAAACACATCCCGGCTTGGGATTCGCGCTAGTCCGTCTCTCAGGGGCTTCTGAGGGTAATAACGGAGTTTAACGGGTTCAATTTTTGTAATAATCATTTCTTCTCCTTTCTGCCATCTCAGACCTATCCCCTGTAATCTCCCGAAGTTCCGTCGGTATGGCAGTTATATCATTTTTACAGAATCTCTTACCTTAAGGCTCGGATCGATCATAAAAGAAGAGGGGATCCATTCATCCGAAGGTGATTTTGTAAGCTGATCCACGATCAGTCTTGATATGATCGAGCTGACTTTGCTAAACGGATGCGAGACCGCTGTGATCCCAAACGCCTCCATCCACGGATAATCATCATATGAAATAAGACTGACGTCGCCCGGTATCGACAAATGCAGCTCTCTAAGCGCTAATATAACCGTTGCACACATTGCCTCGCTGACAGCGATGATCGCAGTGGGTTTTTCCTTAAGTATTTTTTCTTTCACCATCTGTTTCACGCTGTTTACATAATTAAGCGTATATAAATACCTCTTATCCACCACAAGCCCCATTTCTTCAAATGCCCGATAATAGCCGGGTTTCCGGATCAGTTCACTTCTGTCTGTGCGGGATGCAAGCATAATCTTTCTGTGTCCGTTTTTCAAAAGATAACTGGTTGCCAGATATGTCCCCAGTTCATCGTTAAACTGAATGGTATCTATATTTGAATATGCTGTCTGGAAAAGCTGTATCATGGGAAATTTTTTTTCCGCAAGCTCAAGTATCGCCTCTTGTTTTTCATCTGATACAGGCGTAAAAATAAGTGCGTCAGCCCCCATGGCCTGAATCTGTTTTACATTTTTATCATCCTGCGCAATAATCTCATCGTCATGGAGCACGACCAGCCGGTAACCATACCGCTCCAGTTCATTTGACACTCCTCGGGTTATATAGTTATTAAATGAATTTATAAATTCATTACAGACTGTAGACAAAACGCTTTTGGTCAGCACTCCAGAAGCGTTTTTCTTGTTTT
>OKTX01000027.1_pt1 | contig 120836 bp, 88 predicted proteins | sample 1606261 | NCBI WGS metagenome assembly OKTX01 (sample SAMEA3879543, study PRJEB24766) | human gut metagenome | biome: human-associated habitat; feature: feces | place: USA | collected 1985/1987 | reverse complement strand
GGTGGCAATGGGGTTTATTGGTTCTTCCTTGGATAGGTCTGTGCATCTTTATGTTTGCCTATAGACGAATAGTACCTTTCTTTAAAGAAGAATTCAAGGAGAAGGAAGTGGTGATTCACGAGAAAGAAACCATCATAGAAAAAGAAGTTCATGTGACAGATGTGAGAGCAAAGACAATCGACATCTACAGATTTGAAGACGGGACAAGCTTCGACCCTGTCAAACGCATCCTACGCAGGGGAGACAAAGAAAAGAAAGTCGCCCCGCAAATCACCATTCTATTAAAGCTCTTCCTTCTGTCAGAAAACCTGTGCTTGAAAGAAGATGAAATTTACAAGGAAATGTGGAAAGGAGGCGGTGCCCCTACCCAATTATCGTCCCTGATTCTCCGTTTACGGAATACATTGAAAGAGATTTCAGATATCACCGTCATTTATGACGGCAACAAGACCTATCAGCTTAAAAAAGCCCATTCCATCGAGAAAAACGATGATTATTCAAAAGAAGTCAGCACAAGGCAACCAAGTGTAACCGAATCTAACAAAGCCTAACAAAAATCAGATAATTCCTCTCTGAGTCAAAGGAATACAAAACCGGTGACTAATGGTGACAGAGAAAATTTGAATATCTGTAGCCTTTCACATACCTTTACCGACACATTATGAAAAACGGCAATGCCGAATGTAAAACAATCCAATCTAATACAGATTATGAAAAAGAGAAAAGTATTTATTGCAGTTACCTTGTGCATGGCATGCGCAGTTAGTATAGGTCTGAACACCGAAAAGAAAACGGATGGTCTGCTCCTGATGAATATAGAAGCGTTGGCTTCCGGTGAAAATAATGCCCCAACAACTTGCTTTGGAAGTGGCAGTGTAGATTGCCCGGGAATGGGAGTTAAAGTTGAATATGTAATGATAGGTTGGAGTCTGGATGAAGACCTTTATTAATCTATTGCTGTCATCTGCCATCTTGACGGCATGCAGTAGTCCGGCTCCACAAAGCAAAATGGCGGCTTACGCCGAATTTCCCGAAACCCGGGAACTACAAGGAAAGGTCGTCACGCAGGACACCGCCCTATTCCGTTATCCTTTCCGCATCCGAGTGCAGGATGAAAGAACCGTAGTCATGGACCTGCATGGAGAAGGCTGTTTCTGTCACGTCTTCAGCTATCCGGACTTCCGTCATCTGTCTTCTTTCGGCAAGCGCGGGGAGGCTCCCGAAGAGATGCTTTCAGCAGAAAATATCCGTTGGAACGGGCAATCCTTATGGACTCTTGACGCCAACAAGTCCGAATTAACCCGGTTTGGGTTTGACTCATCCGGTGATTCATTGCTTCGTCAGGAGACGGTGGGTTTGGATAAAGATATTCTTCGGGCATTGGACTTTGTAACGTACGGTGACAGTACTTTCATCATTCCTGATTATTCGGGCGACAGCCGTTTTTGTTGGGTAAACCGTGAAGGAAAGTTATTGCGCAAGATGGGCAAAATTCCTTCTTCCAATGAAGACGCATTGAAGAATGCCCGTCCCGCATTGGCGCAAGCATGGCGTAGCTTTATCGACTACAATCCGGAGAACGGAGTGCTTGCGGCAGTCACCCAGTTGGGCGAAGTACTCGAAATCTATAATCTGCAGGACAGTACGCACGTGGTACGCATCGGCCCGCACGGCGAGCCGAAGTTTCAAGTTTCGCAAGGTTATGGCATCCCTACGGGTATCATGGGGTTCAGCGACGTACAGGTTACGGATAGTGCTGTTTATGCTGTCTTTCACGGACGTTCTTTTAAAGAAATCGCTCAAAATGCACGGAGAGGCATCCATGTGGATGGAGGAAAATACATTTATGTATTCAGCCTGACGGGTGAACCATTACGCAGATATGTGCTCGACCACCATGTCTGTGGCATATCCGTAAATGAACGGGAAGGAATCATTCTTGCTACGGACGTGAATAAGGATGAGCCGATAATAAAGTATAAAATGAAATAAAGGAAGAATAGGAATGGAGAGGAACGAACGGTGAACGTTTTGATGGTACAGGCGTGCCGTCCGTTCCATAACCCACCTGGAAAGGAGGTCTAGGCAAAGATAGGAAATAGAATTGAAATTGTAGCCTGTTTTTAACTATTTCAATAGATTGGTGAAAACAGACTCTTCAGGACGCTTCAATCCTGATAATGGGATGTGGACTTTGTGTTTGCACCTAATGAAAACCATTATTTTATTCACTTAAAAAAAAAGACTAATATGAAAAAATTAATTAAGATAGCTTTTGTCGCTGTATTTGCAGTAGTAGCGGGATATGGTGTTTATACCAACCAGAAATCAGAAACAATGTCCGATTTGATGTTGGCAAATGTAGAGGCGTTGGCGAGCGGAGAAACTTCGGATCAATGTCATACTAATGCTGATTATTCAGCAATCTGTAATTACTATGACAATGGGGCAGTCTGTCCTTGCGGATTTTAATTTATAGGTTGTAATTTATTAATACGAGAATGTTTAAAGTTATAATAAAATGAACTTTAAACATTCTCAATAACTAAGCACAAGATGAAGTATTTATTTGTATCTTTATTGTCTTGCCTTTTTTTCTCATGCGGTAATGAGAAAAAGAATACAAATTCGTATGTATATGATTTGGAGACAACGGAAAAAAACAAAACAATAGCATTGGACTCTGATGTCCGGTATAACGCATTCTATCTGTATGTGTTTAATGATGGGGGGAAGGAATATCTTGCTTTCCTTAATTATCGTACTAATCAGATCCTGTTTTATGACTTTACGAAAAGTGAATTCCTTTTTAAGCTGAATATAGAATCCGAAGGCCCCGATGGTGTGGTCCAACCTACAGGACTTTATATTAAGGATTTGGATAATATCTATGTTTCTTCTTATGCCTATGCAGGATTGATAAAGGTCGATACAACTTGCCGTGTCGTTCAAAAAATACCTTATGGGACTACAAGCGAAGGATACCAGGTGCTTCCATCTTATACCCCCTCTTCCCATCCCTATATCGCTCCGGTTCTGATTGATGATAAAATGTATATTACCCAACCTGCTGTAGAGCGTTTCCATGCTTTGGATAAAACGCCTCTTAGCGTGACTGTTGACTCTGTCTTGAAAAAGTGTGAGGGACTTCCGTTGACTTACAGCATTCTGACTAAAGAGGAACTGGAAGCCAATGACACTCGTTTTAGTCGCATATTTAACGGCAAGGAATTTATTTATTCTTTTTATGCAAGTGAGGATATAGTAGTAGCGTCAGTGGATCACTCCGATGTAAAAAGAGTGAAAGTGAAAAGCCGCTATATTGACTCTCCAACGGAAAAGCAGGAATTATCGGAAAAAGGACCGAAACTTAATCTTGAACTGGCACGCTATGGCGATTTGATATATGATTCGTATAGGGACGTGTACTATCGTTTTGCTTATCCTAAAACAGAATTGGAAGATAATATCCAATGGTGGGGAAAATCCGTTTATGGCAGGAAGAAATTTTCAGTAATCATTTTAGACAAGGATTTCCATGTTATAGGAGAGACATTGTTTCCGGAAGCCATTTACAATTCTTATGTGTTTTTTGTCCATAAGGATGGATTGTATATCAGCCGTGATTATCAGATGCTTTATGGCAATTCGGAAGATTATATGACTTTTGAGTTGTTCAATCTTACAGAGAAAAAATAGAGAAGTATTTTTTGCAATCAATTGTTTAGGTATGAAAATTTTGTTATTGTTTGCTTTTGCTGGGCTAGCCTTGTTTTCTTGTAAAAATTCTAAAATGACAGAAATGGAGGATTTGGTACAAGCATGGGATGGAAAAATGATACAATTTCCTTTAAATCCTGTTTTTACTATTTTAGATGAGGACACAATAGATTATGATATTCACGTAGGATATAAAATCTTAACTTATGTGGATTCTACAGGATGTACAAGTTGCAAGCTAAGGCTTCCTGAATGGAAAAGATTTATGTCTGTTGTAGATTCTGTAACATCTCGTTCTGTACAGTTTTTGTTCTTTCTAAATACTAAAGACAGAAGAGATATACGCCATACATTGCGCACAGACCATTTTCATCATCCTATTTGTATTGATGTAGAAGATAGTTTAAATAGGCTGAATAATTTTCCTAAAGATATGGCTTTTCAAACTTTCTTGCTTGATAAAACTAATAAAATAATAGCAATTGGTAATCCTGTATTAAATCCCAAAGTGAAAGAATTATATTTAAAGGTTCTTCAAGGAGAGGAAGTCGAATATAAGAAAAACATAAAAGTGATAAAGACTAAAGTAGGTATCGGGCAAATGGCTGTTTCTTTAGGAAGCTTCGATTGGAAAAAGGAACAAAAGGCCACTTTCATATTGAAAAACACCGGCAATCATCCGTTGGTTATCGAGCATGTGAATACTTCCTGCGGCTGCACTACCGTAGACTATCCTGAAGAGCCTGTTCGTCCTAGGGACAGTATCTCCTTGCAGGTTACCTACAAAGCCGACCACCCTGAGCATTTCAATAAAACCATCATCGTGTATTGCAACGCAGAATCTTCGCCATTGAGGTTGAAAATCAGTGGAACTGCGAAATAAAAATGAAAAATAAATGAAAGCACAGAATAATGTATATCCTTATTTCACTGTATGTGTATGTCTGGTTTTTTTCTTCTTTCCATCTTGCCGTCAGGAAACGGCGTTAGAACGGGCGTTGCGCCTTGCCGGTGACAACCGTGCTGAGTTGGAACGTGTATTGGAATATTATCGCAGTGACTCCCTAAAACTGAAGGCTGCTGAATTCCTTATACGCAACATGCCTTATCATATTGGTGTACATGAATGGATAGAAGACCCTCAGGGTCAATCTTATGAATTTGATTTAGAGATTGGTATATATGACGAAATCCTAATGTCACGGATGGATTCCTTGTCCGCATGCGGATACAAGATACGTACAGAAAAACACCGCGATATTGAGGTGGTCTCCGCCGACTATCTGATAGAAAACATAGATCTTGCTTTTGAAGTGTGGCAGAAACCCTGGTCGCGCAGCTTCTCCTTTGATGATTTTTGCCGTTATATCCTACCTTATCGGATTATGAACGAACCGCTCTGCTCCCTGCGCAGGGAAATGCAGCAACGCTATCTGCATTACCTTGATTCGGCAGGATTCACTACACCCGGTGAAGCTTGCCTTTTCTTGAACGGCATGCTGAAAAAGCGTTATACCTATGCCGGATTCTCCCCCACTTATCCTTCAATTGAGGAAATGAATAAAAACGGCAGGAGCAATTGCGAAGGACTGGCCATTTTTTACGCATTTCTTTTGCGGGCGGTAGGAATCCCGACCGTTGTAGATCGTACGGTGTGGGCCAAATCGACAGATGGGCATGCCTGGTGTGCGATGTTGGATGAAAACCATATATTTCAAACTTTTAGCGGTGGAGATTCTGATTTTGAAACATTTAGAATTGTGTTCTCTAAACGCCGTAAACTCATTCCTCCCAAAGTGTACCGCAGAACATTTGACATCCAACGTCCCGATATTGTGATGGAAGATGATGGCTATCGCACATTCCTGAAAAATCCGTATTATCAGGATGTAACGGATTCGTATTACAATCCTTTCTTTGATTTGAGGGTGACCTTGCCTTTGGAAGCAGGAGAAAAGGATTCGTATATCTATCTGTGCGGTTCAAGTACGAACAATTATCAAGTATTGGCTTTGGGAGAACGCAAGGGCAGAGAGTGTATAGTGAAGAATGTCGTAGGAGACAATAACTTCATTATAGCAGAATGTAGAGACGGGGCGAATCTTAATTTTTTGACAGGAGTGCTCTATTTAGACAGTCTTGGCAACATAACGGAGGGGATACGGGAATGACCGGACGGCTAAATAAGAATGGGAAATACTGTTTGGATATGATGCTCAAATGGTCGTGGCGTTTTCTTGTCGGTACGGCGCTTCTGTTTGTGTTTTATGTCCTTACACAGATATTTCTTTTTACATCCTTTTCCATCCCCAGTGACTCGATGTGTCCGCTCTTGCAGCCTGGAGACAATGTGCTGGTAAATAAGTGCTACGCAGGCGCACGTCTTTTCAGCTTGGAAGACGCGATAGATCATAAGCCACTGCATATAAGACGGATGCCCGGTACAAGTGATATTCTCCATAATGATGTGGTAATATTCAACTTCCCTTACCCCGAGCGTTGGGACAGCATTGGTTTTGACGTGATGCTCTATTATGCCAAACGTTGCATAGCTCTACCGGGTGATACACTGGAAATAAAGAATGGACATTATCGGGTGAGCGGCTACGGCGGCAGCCTCGGGAATATAGAATCTCAGGATGAGCTGGCACGCATAATGAGTACAGAACAGGGGGTGCAATGGTTGATAAAGCAGAATTGCTACTATGCCTATCCTTTTGATTCTCTGTTGAACTGGAATATTAAAGAGTTAGGTCCGCTTTATATTCCCCGTGCAGGTGACCAGATACATCTGGAGCATTCTTCTGTAGTACTTTACAGGCAACTGATAGAATGGGAACAAGGGGCTAAATTAACAGAACAGAAAGGATGCTATCAATTGGGCGGGAATGAAATTACAAACTATACCTTTCAAAAGAATTACTATTTCATGGGGGGAGATAAAACGGAAAACTCCAGAGATTCCCGATATTGGGGATTGTTACCCGAAGAATATATCGTAGGCAAGGTTTGGAGAATATGGAAGTCCATAGATAAAAGTACCGGAACCACTCGTTGGGAAAGAATATGGAAAAAGATAGGATAAATAAGATAAGATGCGGAATTGCTGTTGTTCTGCAATGGACTGCCGTCGCTGTGCCGCTGTCACTTGTTTGCATTTCACATTCCACTCTTCCAATGGGTGAAACCGTAGGACAATGGGGATGGTTTGACAAGGCGGCTATTGTGGTTCCGATCGGCATTCTGTTAAGTTTGCTGGTTTCCTCAAACAAAGTTGCCTTATCTTACGTTAGTGCCATTTCATGGGTACTGATAGTCCAGGGAAGTGCGGAAGCTGTTTGGGGGTTGCGTCAACTTTATGGTTTCACATCATCCAATCATCCGCTCTATGCCTTGACAGGCTCTTTCTTCAATCCCGGTCCTTATTCGGGGTATTTGGCGATGACGCTTCCCGTATGCCTGTATCAATGGCTGCTTTGCAGGCAGAAAAGGCGGACGCTTCGGCAGTCCCGACAAGACCGGTGGTCCCGGGAGGCGATTGTACGGGAGGCGGGGTATGCGGCAACAAGTTTGGCCATGCTGCTTGTCCTCTGTGTGCTTCCTGCCGGCATGAGCCGTTCGGCCTGGCTGGCTGCGGGTATCTCTTGCCTATGGGTATATGGTTGCTATGCCGGATGGGGAAATCGTATTCGCGGACAGTGGCGGCTGCATAGACGACGGACAGCGGTGATTGCCATCGGCATGTCATGCCTTTTATTACTGGCCGGCGGATTGTTGTTTGCACTGAAGCCGGATTCTGCAAGGGGGCGTCTGTTCATGTGGAAGATTACTTGCAATGCCATTGCGGGGAAGCCTTGGGAAGGACATGGCACAGGCAACTTTGCAGCAGCATACGGCGACGCGCAGGAAACCTATTTTGCTGCGGGTGACTATGAACCATGGGAAGAGCGCGTGGCGGGAAGTCCCGAGTATGCCTTTAATGAATACTTGCAGGCGGCGGTTGAACTTGGGGTTCCTTTGGCCTTATGCCTGTTGGCGGTTGTCATGGCATGCCTGCACATAGGAATCAGAAAAAGGCGGTATGGCGTTTGCGGTGCCGTCCTTTCATTGATGGTTTTCTCCTTTTCGTCTTATCCCTTGCAGCTTCCTGTGTTCATGGTAACTTTCGGGGGACTGTTGCTGGCCTGTGTTTCCGGGGGCAGCCGCAGGGAATGGCTGGCCTTGGCAGTATTGGCGGGAAGCGTCGGTGGTCTTCGTCTGGAGAATGACTTGAAAACGGAACACGCCTGCCGGGAATGGATGAATGCCAAGGTACTGTATAATGCCGGAGCCTACGAATCTGCGGAAAAGGATTACGGACGGCTTTATCCGTTGCTGAAAGACCGTGCCTCCTTCCTGTTTGAATACGGGCATGCCCTGCACAGACAGCAAAAAGCCAAGGACTCCAACCGCATCCTGAAGGAGGCTTTGCGACGGAGCAATGATCCGATGATACTGAATGTCATAGGCAAGAACTACTGGCAGGCGGGTGATTACCTGTCGGCGGAGGAGTGGTTCATCCGTTCCACTCATAGGTTGCCGGGACGTATTTATCCCTATTATCTCCTTGCGAAGCTTTATGCGGAACAGGAATTCAGGCAACCGGACAAGTTCGAAGAAATGAAGCGCATAGTATTGACGAAAGAACCGAAAGTGAATTCTACAGCAGTACGGCAGATGCGGGAAGAAATAAAGAAATTGCGTAATCACAAACAAGGAAAGTATGAGTAAACCAATCATTGAAAACACAAATCCGGCTCAGAAAGAGTGGAATGCTTACTTAGTGTCCCGAAACAAGCAACTGACAAAAGAATTAAAAGAGTTCCGTACAGTTTCTACTATCACCGGTTGCTCGTCTGCACAACTTTTAGCCATGAGCCAGCTATATAGAATACAGACATCCCCTGCTTATGGCATTATCAGAGATGAGCAGGAATGGAACAATCTGTTTGCAATGATTGATGCGCTTTATGGGAATTCTCTTGCTGCTTCTCTTCAGAAATATACATTTACACTTCAAGAACTAAAGGTATGCTACCTGATACGTGCCCGAATCAAGAATAACTCAATTGCCATTCTCTTCAATATCACCACTCAATCAGTAATAAAAGCCAAACAACGGTTGAAACAGAAGTTTGGCTTAATGATTACTGATAAGTTTGATGTTTTTATACAGCAGCTATAACCGGCTACCTTCCGAGAAGGCGAGATGTTATCTCTCTATAGCCATCTATCCAAAAATTGCAGTACAGCCTCCTGGACCTTCGGACCACAATCGTGCGGCATCTCCCAGATTTCAGTTTTCAATCTATCATCTGCATTCTGACTCTTCCATACATTATGCATTATTGAAAAGGCATCATTGACACCCTCCGGTGGAAACAATTTGTCAAATCTTCCGTTCAGAAAGAACATCGGTTTGGGACAGGCTATCGAAGCAATATGCGGATAATCGAGATAACGGCGAAGCCCGGGCAATGTATTCGCAAAACCACCGTTTTCCCTACCATACTTCCAGGAGAACTGGCAATCTGTAGTCACCATCCAGCAGACAGCCGCCCCCGCCTTTATCTTATCTGAAAGGGCAGCCAACATCCAAGTGCGATATGCCCCCATAGAGAATCCCATACAGCCGATACGGTTTACATCCACTTCGGGTTGACTTGCCAGGAAATCAGTCGTATATACATCCTCATAATTCATGAAAGCACTCCAGCAACGTCCCAACATCTGAAAATGTCCGGCTATCCACATGTGTTTTTCTCCGTCTATACCCTCTTTACGTCCGCGTTCTCCCCAAAAAATGGCATCTATAGAAATCACGACATAACCATGGGCTGCCAGATAGTCGCCTACATACTGACCACCGTAACATTGCTTTGCCCACGCATCAGCATCTTCAAGCACGGCAGATTCCACTCCAAAAGGACGTATCATCTTTTCCTTACCGATAGAATAATGCCCTCCGTGATCATGAAGGAGCACTACAGCCGGAAAAGGACCTTCCCCGTCGGGTACCAGCATATAGGCATTTACCCGCGAATATCCCGAAAGGTTGAACTGGATTTTCCGGGCGCGATAACCGTTTCGTTGTTCCTCAGCCAATACTTCTGTCTTATAGTCAGCAGTATAAGGCGGGGGAGCCAACATGGCATCCAATACTGTGGCACACGCTTGTGTGCGCCATTCATCAAACTCTTTTATGGGACTATTCCCCCAAGCCATGGGATAAGTAAGTTCTTTTTTCAACTCATCCAGAAAAACAGGCATTTCCCGTTCCAACTCATAGCCTTTTACAGACTGGGAAAGGGCGGTCACCGAAGTGACCAGCCCTAACATACAAAGAAATATTTTTTTTAGCATTCTTTTAAGTAGCATTTATTGTTGTTTGAAACCATAACCATTAGTAATACCGGTATTCAGAAGCACTTGATAAGTATTTGGCAACAGATGAATAGGCGGATTCTTGGCGACATAATCTTCATCAGTATAACCCGCAAATAATTTAGTTGCATAAGAATCCCTATAAGCATCCATGTCTACAGCCCAATTAGTCTTTATATACCCTTCAGCCTCCAATGCTTTTGCTTCAGGACTTCCCGGAGCTATATACTTAAACAATCCTTTAATAGCAACATTTGTCAAATTCTGATCGGCATAGGCAGGAACCACACTTCCCCAATCATTATGCTGTCCACGCCATCCAGGAAAAAGAACCGGATCTTCTTTCTTATCAGCAGGTGTCTCGGTAGTCAGACGATAACCATATTCTTTCTTCGCATCTACCATTTTGGTCCAGATATAAGCGGGAAGCTGATTACCGTTCTCAAAAGTATAATAACCTTTTGTTACTACTCCATCAATAATAGCATTCATTGTCCGGCGTGTCTCTACAGCTACCTTTGGCAAGATTCCTGTACGGATAATATCAAACCGGCGTACCCCTTCACCACTAAACTCCAACGCACGTTCTTTTAACACTGCATCATATACTGAACCGCAATCTGCAATATATTTATCAAAATTAGGATCCACTCCTCCAGGAAAAGCACGGTTGTGCACAGTAGCCAGATGAGGCTTAGCTTTACCATCCTGTCCTAATGCAGCGTATATCTCGGCCAACATCAGATAAATATCTGATATACGCATATAAGAAACGTTAATGGCAGAGTTTCCGTAAGTCTTCGTATCCGGATTCTCTATACGGTTCCAATCCCATTTATTAGTACCCGGACCGCAACCCTTGCCCCATGCACTACGATCAAAAGACTGTATCTGTTCTTGTCCACCACCGGTACTTCCTGTTACAGAAACCGATGCATCACGACGCAAGTCATTATTGTCAAACCAGCCATAATAGAAATGCACTTGAATACGATCTTGCCCACAAGCTACACAAGGAGCCTGTCCATTTCCTCCTGTCGAAGGACGGCCTATATAAGCAGGACGTTGTGAACCACCGTTATATTCAAAAGGAATTTCATAAATGGATTCGTCAGCCAAAGCAATACTATTATTAGCATGCATCTGATGAAAAATATATTGGTAAGGATTGCCATATTCTTCACCATTTGCTCCCTTAGTGCGTGGGTCTGTAAAACGTAACCCCACTGAACCAGAATTATATAAACACGCTTCAAGATATTCTACAGCTATCTGAAAAACTTCTTTCCAATCGCTGCGACGGCCATAAATAGCATTATTCTTCTCCACGCTCCAATCATCAAAGGAAAGTTTGTTGCCGTCACCATCCACGTAGAAATCAGCCCCTAAATCTGTGCGACGAGTAGCATATCCTCCATTATAAAGACAAAGACGCCCAATGAGTCCTTGTACATATGTACGGTTCATTACATCAGCACGAGTAGTGCCTTCACCAGGACGGAACATGTGTGGCTCTACCTCCATAAGTTTACGAATATGATAATCATAAATAGCATAACGGGAATTAAGTCCCTGTGCGGCCTCACCTGCATTCAAGACATGAGGCACATCACCGTACCAACGGCACAACTCCCAATAGCAAGTAGCACGCAAAGCTACTGCCTGACCATAAATATCCGAAAGATTATTAGGTTCCCCTGTCATCAGTTCCTGAAAATTAGGAAGCTTCTCAAAACTGTTAATTAAGGAATTGGCCACAGCAATCGTTTCATAAACCTTACTGAACACTTCGGTCCCTTCACCAGTATTAATATTGTAATTACTAGTACCTGATGGATAAAACCACTTCTCCTGTATGCCTGCACTACCTTCATTATAAATATCTTGAGAATCTTCTATATCTGATCCCCATACCGGATGCCAGAAGAAACCTACAGAATGTAAACTTCCGTTAGCACGTAGCGTTTCATATCCATAGTATAGAGCACCACGAGCAGACTCTTCACTTGAAAAGACAAAGTCACGATCTGTTACACTAGAGGAAGATGTATCTAAAAAATCTTGACAACCAGCCAAAGTAAAAGCCATAACGGATGCAAGAGTTATATTTAATACCTTATTCATATCTTATTTATTATTTGTTAAACATCAAGTTCCAATTAAAAAGTAATATTAGCTCCTAAAGTGAAGGAACGTGCACGTGGATAAGCACCAAAGTCCATATTCAATGTCGGAAAGATACGTAATCCACTAGTGAATCCAGTACTACCAGTAGGATTGGAGTTTACTTCAGGATCAATGCCAGAATAACCAGTTATGGTAAAGAGGTTGGTTGCTGTCAAATAGAACCGTACTCTTTCAATATTTGCTCTGGATGTCAACTTCTTAGGTATAGTATATCCTAAAGTCAGCGTTTGTAAACGAAGATAGGAACCATCTTCTAACCATTCGGAAGAAGTAATGCCACTCTGGTGATAAGGAAGATGGTATTTAGCATGAGCATTCAAAGTACTCAGTTCTGTAGGATCAGTAACTGCGTAAAGATTCCCGGAAGCATCTACATTGTATACTTTGAAAGCATCTGCCACCCAAGCCGAACGTTGTGCACCGATACCATCAAATTCCTGACCTGAAGCATTAATCATCGAATTTACATTATATACCTTTCCACCGGCTGTCCAATTGAAGTTTGCAGAAAGGTCAAAATCCTTATATCCAAAGTTAAACTGGAAACCACCTGTATGGCGGGGCATTACTTCACCCAAGCATGTAGCATCATCCAAATCAACCGTACCACTTTCATCTACATCACGGAACTTAGGCGCACCAGGAAAGGCAGTCTGGCCTTCAGGCAAATCAAATGGATGCATATAAGTGGCAGTAAGAGCCTTAGTCAAATCAGGAATACCTTTCTTCAGAATATATTTTCCATCTTGATAATCAAAATCGTTCACACCATAATGACCTTCGCTAATAAATCCCCGCACCAAACCAATAGCTCGCCCTTCTTGAAGCATATAGTCCATAGAAGGAACTAGGGCCGAAGATGCCCAATACGAAGAATAGAGATATTGCTCTGCATTAGCAAGTTGATCCAGTTTATTACGATTGTAGTTGTAAACTGCTCCTATACTAAAACGAAAATCACCTTTATTAATGACATCTACATTCAACGAAAGTTCAACACCGCGATTGGAAGTTTTTCCAAAATTTTGGAATTGATGGGAATAGCCAGTAGTGTTGTCTACGGGTACAGCCATCAGCAAGTCTTTCGTTGTATTCCAATAAACCTCTACACTACCATTAAAACGATTATCAAATACACCAAAATCAATACCTAGATTACGGGAGATAGTCGTTTCCCATTTCAGTTTATTGTTTGCAAGCAAACCATCAGGGCGATAAAAGGAACCTGTTATACCGTTAATAGGAGTATGATTATTGCCAGAACCTTGGCTAGACCATGTTTCGCGCCAAAGATTAGAACTGATATTATCACTACCAGAGGTACCATAAGATAAACGCAATTTCAAATTAGAAAGCCAATCTTTAGTATTTTCCATGAATGGTTCCTCGGATACCCGCCAAGCAAAAGCTCCCGCTGGAAAATATCCCCAACGATGATCAGGTGAGAACTTGGACGAGCCATCGGAACGGAATGTTCCTGTAAATAGATATCGATCCATCAATGTATAGTTTAACCGCCCAAAGAAAGAAACTGTACGATTAGGCACACCGATTGAATTGGACATGGAGCTTGTAGTAGTAGCCGTATGAATCATTCCCATTGTGCGGTCATAGTCGAATGTATCAGGATAACCACGGCCGGACAAAGAAGAAGATTCCGAATCAGATGTCAAGATTTCATTACCCAACAGTACATTGAATGAGTGATGCTTTCCCAAATCAAACAAATAATTTACAGTAGTTACCGAACGGACACCGTCACTCATGCCTCGTGAAAGCGTAGCACGTTTATCACCATTGGTATACCCATTCTCATAGTAAGAATTTTTGGAAGTTCCACGAGTTAAAGAAATCTCAGAACGAGCAGTCATCCCTTTTATAATCTCCCAAGACAATGCAGCTGAGCCTCTCAATGAACGACTGTACGACTCATTCTTAATATCGTTTATCAACTCTACTGGATTGTGTTTATCGTCAATATTAGCAACACCAAAGCTAAATCCCGAAGCAACTTCTGAATAGGAAACACCGCCCAACGGATTATCTATCGGACGATAACGATAAGCTCCAGATACATTGGAACCTTTACCATTTGTTACCCCTTCATTACCATTCAGATTTGATTCTGTATAACGAACATCTAAATCCAAATCAAGTCTCTTCGTTATTTTCTGCTTAATTTTAAATGAAGCATTCATACGGTGGTAATCAGAATTTATCTTAATACCTTCATCATTAATATATCCTAAAGTAAATACGACTCTTGTCTTGTCCGTACCACCTGAAATATTTAAATTATGGTTATGGGCCAATGCAGTACGCAAAATATCGTCTGTGTAATCGTGCGCCGCAATGTTTCCATATTCTGCATAATGATTACCATATTTACTTCCTAACCCAAAATATTTCTCAACTGCATCTTTATTAGCTGTTCCTCGAGAAGCGGCATAACTCCAGTTATGAAGAATATACTCTTGAGCAGAAAGGGTTTCAAGAGTCTTTGATACATGTTTTGCTTGAACATAGCCATCGTATGACACTTTGATTTTACCTTCCTTGGCTCCCTTTGTTGTAACCAGAATTACACCATTTGCACCACGTGCGCCATAAATAGCAGTGGAAGACGCATCTTTCAATACATCAATCGACTCAATCTCAGATGCCGGTATATCGCTAATATTGCCCACAGGAAAACCATCAACTACATAAAGTGGATCATTAGACTGAGTAATAGAACCTCCTCCACGAACGCGCACTGTAACTGAAGCTCCCGGACGTCCATCTTGGGACACCACATTTACACCTGGCAAACGCCCTTGCAAAGCCTGCGCAACATTCGATACGGGATTAGCTGCCACTTCATCTCCTTTTACTGAAGCGATAGCACCGGTCAAGTCACGGCGCTTTACAGTACCATAACCAATAACCACTACTTCATCCAATGCCTGTGCATCTTCTTTCAAAATTACATTGACAACAGGTTGTTGTTCCACAGGAACTTCCTGTGTAACATATCCTATATAAGAGAACACAAGGGTAGCTTTTCCCTCAGGCACCGATAGTGAATACTTACCGTCCAAGTCTGTAATTGCACCAACGGAAGTATTCCCCTTTACAACCACATTCACACCAATCAAAGGTTCTTGCTTGTTGTCAGTCACCGTTCCGGTAATAGTCTTGTCCTGTGCAAAGGCACATTGCACCACCAGCATGGCAAGAACAAAACATAAACTTCTGACATTGAAATTCAAAATGCTTTTCATATCACTACATTTGGTTAATAAATAAAGATTCAAAGTTTCTCAATGCAAGGATTCATGGTCCGACCTCGCACTGCAAAGGAGGGAAATATATTATTTCTTGAGGTGAAAAATATGCTCAAATAAGTGCAAAAATAGATTTACCCCATCCAGAAAGTACTCTACAGGCAATGTGCGATAATTATTCCACTCATTATAAAATATATTTCCCCTCCCTCCGATGCCCTGTTCTTCCCATAGGCATGTATAGGATACTACCTTATACAACACAAGATGCCATCTTGTTATATTCAAGACGGCATCTTGTGCATACGAACCGTACAGGTTCAAAAAAGGAAGGATAAAGCTTTTACTTGTTCAGATGTCTCAATATCCACGCCAACTGCCCGTATTCCGTATCTCCCGAAGTCCAGTGCTCATTGATAGGAGTAATCAAGGCCTCTTTAGGACAGTCCAATACATTATAAACGGCATAGCTTGTGGTAGGAGGGCACACGTCATCATTGTATCCCCACGTTATATACGTAGGAACTTTAATCTGACGGGCAAAATTCACCACATCATAATAAGCCATGGTTTTCAGCTTGTCCGGAGTATCCATGCCCGGCACGCGGAAGAAATGAGGATAACCGCCTGCACGTCCCGCCATATAACCTGCCATATCGCTGAGTGCCGGATGGTTGGCAACACAAGCCGTCACACGGGAATCAAGTCCGGTAGTTATCAAGGCCAAAGCACCACCTTGGCTGCCACCTTGCACAACCACGTTCTTTCCATCCCATTCGGGTAACGAAGTAAGCAGGTCGATACTACGGACACATGCCAGATAGACACGCTTCATATAATAGTTGTCGCGGTTTTCGAGGCTGTTATTCAAATACCCGTTCTCTCTACCGTTAAAAGCATTGGAGATCTCCTTGAATTCTTCGGCAGTCATCTCGGGATTCAGCCCATGGATTTCTATCTCAAAACGGATACAGCCCTGTTCGGCATAATATTTATGGCGCAAAGGCTCCTTAATGGTCTTGATTCCGGCACCCGGAGGACAAAGGACTACAGGACAAGAACCTTTTTTTGCATTTTTCGGATAGAAAAGATAGCCATAAATAGCTTGCCCACGGCTGTTTACCTGCAGTTTCACAAGATAACAATCTACCTTATCCGTACAATATTCCTCAGCCAGTTTCTTGGTATATTTCAATGGACACTTGGCCAGTTCGGCCTTGTTGTTGTCCCAGAATTCCTTAAAGTCGGCAGGCATCTTGGTGTAAGGCTGAATCTTCTCTGGAGAAAACCCTACCTTCACATGATGCTTGTAGGTTTTGCCGTTGACGGTAGCCGTCATGCGGCAATCCCGGAAACCGGGCTGTTTCATTGTGCCTATCTTGATGGTGGCTTTTCCATCTTTCAAGACCACAGAACCTTTGGAATCGGCCGGCATCATGTCACCTCCGAGTTCATAATTGACGGTAACCCCGTCCTGCGGAATACCATATTTATAGAATTGGATCTCCACAGTTGCTTTTTCTCCTGTTTTATAGACCCAATTGGCATGATCGGGTACGGTTACCCAAAGTACATCGCTCCTGTAGGGATAGTTCTCCGCCAAAACAGAAAACGGAAACACCATGGCAAGCAGCAGCGTAAATAAAAAAATCTTTTTCATCGACAATATGTTTAATTAGTATTTCATCTCTTTATAGTCAGCAATTCATTCCCGTTCTTCACTGGATTCCAGCCGTCTTCTCCTGCAAGCACGGTTTCCATTCCATAGCCTTTCAAGTCTTTCAACTGATGAGAGAAAGAAGCACGCGCCTCAGGATCGGCCCCTTCACCCTGGCTCTGATATTCCGCATAAAAAGCCGTTTTTTCATTGTCCTTGTTGCTCCAGTTGTCCCAACCTGCCGGAAGGATATGTTCCCCTAGGTTACAACGTATAAAGACAGCTTGCGCATACGGACGCCAGGGACGGGAAAGATACACATTATTCACTCCGGCATCGGCTGTCAATCGGCAGTCATAAAAAAGATAGCCGTATTTCTGCCCCTTGTCGGTTGAGGGAGCGGTTACATAGCCATTTCCCTTACTGTTGATGTGGCAACGATTGAACACCGCCGTGGACCATCCGAAGATGAAATCGACTGTCCCCTCTACGTAACAATCCTCGTAATATTGACGGCACCCCTTCCCGTAAGTATAGAGCGTATCCTGAAAGCCGAGGAATCTGCAATTCTTAAAGTAAACGCGGTCAGCACTGACAAAGCAAGCTACCGCTTGCCCCACCGGACCGGACGTATTTTCAAAAGTAATATTCTCCGCATAGAAATCGGGAGCATAAATATAGCAGGAAGAAGAGCCGGAGGTACCTTTGTTCTCACCGAAACAATTGGGTTTGTTGGCATAATCGTCATAAGAAAGGACAGCTCCCTCCTGCCCTATCAACGAAACATTGATCTTACTTTCGGGAATGACAATCTTTTCCTTATATACTCCTTTACGGACCAATATGGTGGTACGGACACTTTTCCGGAAATCCGGTACGGCATCAATAGCCTCCTGAACGGTAAAGAAGTCACCGCTACCGTCCTGGGCTACCACAAAATCATAGTGGCGTACGTATTTTGCCAGTCCGGGCACAACTTCCGCTATCGCACCTACCGTCAGCCCCGCTATTACACGACCACCATATACATTAAGGTGTGTGTTGTCTTCACGGCCCTTAGGCATGGCAGGAACTGTGTTGGGAGCCACCCACATAAACAATTCCTTAGATTTATCGGGACCCAGGCCTTCCACCAGATCGTGGGTAATCTTATTCATATCCACAAACGGAACATTCAACTCCTTGGCTACATTACGTGGGGAATCCAGATAGGCTCCGTGCGTATCTATCAGCTTCTTGCCTTCTTCCGGTTTCACCGCAGCAGACGGCTCATGCTTGGCATCCTTGCGAAAATCATCCTGATTGACGGCAGCTTTCACTGTCTGCGCATCGGCAGCTACCCCGAAATTACGACGGACAATAGAGTTGAACAATACCGGAATCCCCCCTTTGGCACGTGTCTCGTTAACGAATTTACGCAGATTCGCATCAAATGTTGTTCCGGGATCCGTATGACGGTCGGCTTTCGGTTTTTCATCGTTATGACCGAACTGGATAAAGACGTAGTCACCTTTCTTAACCAGAGAAAGTACCTTGTCCCAACGACCCTCATCAATAAAACTTTTGGAACTGCGACCGTTCATGGCATGATTGTCAACTCGGATATCCTCGGAAAAATAACCGGGAAGCATCTGTCCCCACCCTCTTTCAGGATTCCCTCCGGTCAGGTTCTTATCAGCCATTGTAGAGTCTCCGATCATAAAAACAGTAATCACCGGCTTATCTGCCTTGAAAGCCGAAAACAGAAAAAACAAGCCTAAAAGTAAAATCAATTTATGTTTCATGGTTCCGTATATAAAATATGTTTAAGTTTCAGGCTGCAATATTAGCCAAAAGCCTGCCGTTTTCAGTGTAAAAAAAGGTGCAATCAGTAGAAAATTTAATTTTAATCGTATATTTGCCCTCTTGAAATCAGATAAAAAACAGACCACATGGAAAAGACAAGAAGCAAAACTTTTATTCTTGAGCAAGAAAAAGAATGGGAACCGGCAGGCGAAGGAGTCGTACGCCAAATCATGGGTTATGACGGACAGGTTATGCTTGTCAAGGTAAAATTTGAACAAGGTGCCACAGGTACCCCGCATACCCACTACCATACACAAACCACTTACGTAGCAAGCGGTAAATTCGAATTCACCGTCAACGGCGAAAAACAGATTGTTTCTGCCGGTGACGGAGTTTATATCGAACCGGATGCACTGCACGGATGTACTTGTCTGGAAGCAGGAATCCTGATTGACTGCTTCAGCCCGATGAGAGAGAGTTTCTTATAACGGACTCCAGTCACTGCACATGCCGAAGATATATTTCATATCATCGTATTTTGCAGCTTCTTTCTTGGTCAACTGTCTGGCCCAGTTTACACGACCGTCCACGGAAGCACCTTCTCCCGTGCTTCCATATTCAGCATAACGAGCGGTTTTCTCATTTCCGGGATTACGCCAGTTATCCCATCCTGCCGGACAGATATGCTTACCCAATTCGCAATCGATGAATACAGTGGCAGCATAAGGACGCCATGGGCGGCCTAAATAGACTTTATCCACACCGGAAGCTGCCGTCAGTTTACACTTCTTGAACACATAACCTACCGCGATATGCGCAGGAGTGGAAGCGGCAGTTACGTAAGAATTGGTTTTGCTGTGTATAGTGCAACCCTCAAACAAAGCCGTAGAAGGACCGAAGATAAAATCCGTAGTGCCTTCTATGTAGCAATTCAAGAAACAGAGGCGGGTACCTGCCACACCTGTATAAACTGTATCCTGGTTACCCAGAAGACGACAGTTGATGAATACCAGGCGGTCACCTTCCGTATGGAGGGCTACAGCCTGCCCCAGACGGGCAGCATTATTCTCTATCGTCAAGTTCTTAAAAGTGATTCCGTTTCCCTCCACCTTTACGGTATAAGTACGGAACGTACCCATTTTATTGATATTGGCATGGTCATCGTAGGTAATAACCGTATTCTCCACGCTTTCGCCAACAAATTCCACGTTCTCGATCCAGGAAGGGACAATCACCTTTTCCTTATAGATGCCATTCTTAACAAACACGGTCACCTTGTAATCCATGAAGGCACGGATACCTTCCATGGCTTCTGTCAGTGTACGGTAATCACCTGTACCGTCACGTGACACGACAATGTTACGGTTCCATTGCGTCTGTGTAGAGTTTTTCTTTACCTCCTGAAGGCGTTCCCATTCCAATGATGCCAGGATAAACGGCCCCACAGCCTTCGGGTCATTGCTACGAATGGTTTCATTGATATAGTAATCATAGTCGCCCGAACGATAGTTCTTTCCTCCTAATCCGGCCACTGCGCATGCCCGGGTAATGGAGACTACCCCATTCTTATCCACTTCAATGAAATTATCAAGAATACCTTTATAGCCTTTGATTGCCACATCTAAATAAGACCTGTCAATATATCCCTTACGTACAGCCTTGAACAGAGTATAGACAAACATGGTAGAACAGGAAGATTCGAGATAATTGCCCTTCTCACCGCTCTTGTCCAACACTTGGTACCACAAGCCCGTCTTGGCATCCTGTACACGCTTCACCATAGCTGCCAGCTGATTAAGAACCATCAACATGGAATCACGTCCGGCCTCGTGTTCCGGAATGAAATCGAGGGCATCTACAAATGCCATGGCATACCATCCCATGGCACGTCCCCAACTATGTTTTGACTGCCCCGTCACCGGATCGGCCCAGCGCTCCGTACGACTTACGTCGCATGCATGGCGGAACAGGTCCGTTTTCGGATCGTATGTATGGCGTGCTGCCATGAGAAACTGGTTGATGACATCCGCATAATCGTTCACCCGGTTGTTACGGAAAGCATATTCCGCATAGAAAGGTGCCCCCATATAGATACCGTCCAACCAAACCTGGTTCGGATAAACCTTCTTATGCCAGAAGCCCCCATCGGCATTACGCGGATGGTCATCAAGCTGGCTGCGCATCAGCGCCAACGCCTTTTTGTACTTTTCATCTTTAGTCTGCTCATAAATGCGGAAGATGAACTTGCCGGAATTGATACGGTCGAGGCTGAACTCCTCGCGTTTGTACATTTTGATGGTCCCGTCATTATTTACCATCGTATCGGCATACGCCAAAGCATAATCATAGAATTTCTTGTCTCCGTAACGGTCATATACATCAAGCATGGATTGAAGTTCCAAACCATGGCAGTAGTCCCATTTCAATTTGGGTTGGAAGTCCAGCTGCCAGGATTCCGGACAACGAATCATTTCCGATTCTGCCATGCGCACAGACCAGGGTTGTTCACAACTTACCCGTTGCGCAAACATTCCCAAAGGGAAAGCCAACAACAGACCAGATACAATAAATTTACAAATAGAGTTTTTTTTCATGAAGTCGTTCATTTTTGGGTATTAGACCTACTTTATTTCATGGAACAAAAGTAGCGGTTTGTTTCCAAACAAGTGTGTACTTTTCAACGAAGAGAGTGTATTTTTTGATTTTCGTGTACGAAAACGAACAATTTTGTGCACGCTAACGACCAATTTTGTCTAAAATCGTCCTTTTTACTAAGATTTATGCTTTTCGAATTTGATTAATAAAGAAAAGGTCTTATTTTTGACCCCGGTTTTTAGTTCATACCATTGTAAAACATAATCAATTATCTAATTAAATCACAAGAGAATGGGACAAATCTTCAGTTACATCATCGCTTTGGGAGCGTCGGTAATGATGCCAATTATTTTTACAATTATTGGCATGTGTATAGGAATGAAATTTAGCAAGGCACTAAAATCGGGGCTCTTCGTCGGAGTAGGTTTCGTGGGTCTGGGTGTAGTTACAGCCTTGTTAACAACCAACTTCGACAACCCCTTAAAAGCCATATCCGACTTGTATCATCTGCAACTGAACGTATTTGACATGGGATGGCCTGCAGCTGCTGCCGTAGCATACAATACAGCCGTAGGTGCACTAATCATACCGGTATGTCTGGGAGTCAATCTCCTGATGCTTATCACCAAGACTACCCGGACAGTCAACATCGACTTGTGGAACTACTGGCATTTTGCATTCATCGGAGCCGTGGCCTACTTTGTCACCGGTGAGAATCTGGCCTGGGGGTACTTTGCCGCCATCATCTGCTATGTCATCACCTTGGTGTGTGCAGACCTCACCGCCGAGAAATTTCAGAAATACTACGATTTGAACGGTATTTCCATTCCCCAACCGTTCTGCCAAAGTTTTATGCCTTTCGCCATCATTATCAATAAAGTATTGGACAAGATACCCGGTTTCTCTAAATTGGACATTGATGCCGAAGGAATGAAAAAGAAGTTCGGCGTAATCGGCGAACCGCTGGTGTTGGGTGTCATTGTAGGTATGCTGATTGGATGGGCCGCACAACTGGATATCAAGAAGATACTTTTCCTGGGCATTACAATGGGAGCTGTAATGGAACTCATCCCCCGCATCACTTCCCTGTTTATCGAAGGATTGAAACCCATTTCCGAGAAGACATCCGAACTGGTGAAATCCAAATTCAATGGCAAGAAAGTACACATCGGAATGAGTCCCGCCTTAGTCATCGGACACCCCACTACATTGGTAGCATCAGTCATCCTGATCCCTGTCAGCCTGGCACTGGCGGTGTTCCTCCCCGGTAACCAGTTCCTTCCGTTAGCTTCCCTGGCAGGAATGTTTTATCTGTTCCCCATGGTATTGCCCTTCACCAAAGGTAATGTACTGAAAACTTTGATAGTAGGTCTTGTCACACTGATCATCGGTTTATACTTCGTAACTGACATGGCTCCCGACTTTACTTTGGCAGCCAACAATGTATATGCCGAAACTCATGATCCGGCAGCACGCATTCCCGAGGGGTTCTCCGGAGGTGCGCTCGATTTTGCTTCCTCTTTCTTTGGCTGGACTATATATAGAGGTATCAAACTCTCGTATCTGGGAGGCGCACTGCTGACTTTAGTGGCAATCGCACTGATGCTCATCAACCGCCGTGCCATCATCCGCAGTGAAAAAGCAGCAAAAGAGACTAGTATGTAATATTTATATTTAAAAGTTTATATTAAAAATGAAGAAATTAGCAATTGCCTTAATGTTGGGTACAGCTGCATTGACAGCTTCCGCCCAAGTAAACTACAAAGTACAGACCGCTTGCCATCCGCAAGACGTGAAGCACTATGACACAGAACGCTTGCGTAGTTCTTTCATGATGGAGAAAGTAATGGCTCCGGACGAAATCAACGTAACTTATACCCTTTATGACCGTCTGATTTACGGAGGCGCCATGCCGGTAAACAAAACCCTTAAACTGGAAACATTCCGCGAACTGGGTCCGGAAATCACTTACTTTCTGGAACGCCGTGAATTGGGTGTCATCAATATTGGCGGTGACGGTGTAGTTACGGTAGATGGCAAGGAATACCCCATGAAATACAAGGAAGCCCTGTACGTAGGTTGCGGCAATAAAGAAGTGACTTTCAAGAGCAACGACGCTACCAAACCGGCTAAATTTTACATCAACTCCGCTCCCGCCTACAAGCAGTTTGTCACTCAGCTGATTACTACGGACGCCAAACTTCAAAAGGCCAATCCCAAGAAATATGCCTTAGGTATTTCCGATCATTACGGAAAAATGGAAGACAGCAATGACCGTATCGTAAACCAGTTGATTGTGAAAGACGTTCTGGAAAGAGTGAAAGACGGCGGTACCAACCAGTTGCAGATGGGACTTACCGAACTGGCTCCCGGTTCTGTATGGAACACCATGCCTGCCCACACTCACACACGCCGTATGGAAGCTTACTTCTACTTCAACTTGCCCGAAGGCAATGCTATCTGCCACTTGATGGGCGAACCGAAAGAAGAACGCCTGGTATGGCTGCACAACGAACAAGCCATCACTTCTCCCGAATGGAGTATCCACGCTGCCGCCGGAACAAGCAACTATACCTTCATCTGGGGTATGGCGGGCGAGAACCTGAAGTACAGCGACAAGGACGAAATCAAATACATTGATATGCAATAAAAAGATTTCCCATATTTAGCAGGCATGGATTGTTCTAATCCATGCCTGTTTTTATCACTTTCTACAGCATTTCCACCAAATATTACACCTTAATCAGAACACAAACCCGTATTTTTGCATCCAAAATAATAAATCTACTATCATGAGTACATTTCAAAACACACTGGGCAAAATGACCAATTACCGTTGGACAATTTGTGCCATGTTATTTTTCGCGACAACTGTCAATTACCTTGACCGGCAAGTACTTTCCCTGACGTGGAAAGACTTTATCGCTCCTGAATTCCACTGGACCGATAACGATTACGGTACAATTACCTCCATTTTCTCCATTATCTATGCCGTCAGCATGTTATTCGCCGGTCGTTTCATTGACTGGATGGGTACGAAAAAAGGATATTTATGGGCTATCGGTATCTGGTCACTTGGCGCCTGCCTCCATGCCGTCTGCGGTTATGCCACTGAATTATGGGTAGGATTGGACAGTTCCGACGCACTGATTGCAGTAGAAGCCGGCTCTGCAATGGCACTGACCATCGCCACCGTCAGCGTTTACTTCTTTATTGCCGCACGTTTCGTCCTGGCATTAGGTGAAGCCGGCAACTTCCCGGCAGCCATCAAGGTTACGGCAGAATATTTCCCCAAGAAAGACCGTGCCTACGCTACCAGTATCTTCAATGCCGGCGCTACGGTAGGTGCGCTTGCCGCTCCGGTTACCATCCCTTTGCTTGCCAAGTATTTCAAGGAAATAGGTGTCGGCAACGGTTGGGAAATGGCATTCATCGTGATTGGCGCACTTGGCTTTATCTGGATGGGAATGTGGGTATTCCTATATACCGAGCCTCGCAAGAGCAAGCATGTCAATCAGGCCGAACTGGAATACATTGAACAGGACAAGCATGAGGACGGTGCTGCCGCTGTTCCCCAAGAAGGCAAAGAAGAAAAGAAAATGGGCTTCCTGCAAAGTTTCTGCTACAAGCAGACATGGGCATTCGTTTTCGGTAAGTTCATGACAGACGGTGTATGGTGGTTCTTCCTTTTCTGGACCCCTGCCTACATCAGCGATGTATATGGCTTCTCTTCCGACAGCCCCACAGCCATGTTGCTTATCTTTGTACTTTACGCAATTACCATGCTGTCCATCTACGGAGGAAAGTTGCCAACCATCATTATCAACAAAACCGGCATGAATCCGTACGCAGCACGTATGCGTGCCATGTTGATATTCGCTTTCTTCCCGTTGCTGGCATTATTCGCACAACCTTTAGGTAATTATTCGTATTGGTTCCCGGTCATCATCATCGGTATTGCCGGTGCCGCCCACCAATCCTGGTCTGCCAATATATTCTCTACCGTAGGTGACATGTTCCCAAAATCGGCTATCGCTACCGTTACCGGTATCGGAGGTATGGCCGGTGGTGTGGGTTCTTTCCTTATCAATAAAGGATCCGGTATGCTGTTTACTTATGCAGCAGGTACTACGATGGCAGACGGTACAGAAGTGGAAATGACCAAAGAACTGTTGCAACAAGGAGCACAATACGCACGTCCCGCAATGGAATTCATGGGATTCTCCGGTAAACCTGCCGGTTACTTTATTATTTTCTGTATTTGTGCAGTAGCCTACTTATTAGGCTGGATTGTCATGAAGGCGTTAGTTCCGAAATATAAGCCTATTGTTTTGGATTGATAAAACGAAAGACTTTCAAATAAATTGTATCTGAAGTGAACCTTAAAAATCGAGTAAAACACTCTTAAGGCTTACTTCAGATACATTTTTTTTAACTTTTTCCCGTTTTACACCTGTATTCTAAAAAATCAAATTACCTTTGCCTCCGTTTAAGACAAGTGCAAAGAAAAGAAAAACACAGAACAACGGATTATTCAGCGGAATACCGTCAATTAGCATTCAAAAGTTACAGTACTTTTCCATACCAATTACAGCTCTGCCTCAATATAAATTCAGAACACTGGTTATGAGCACACCCAAGCTATAACGTTTATAGCTTTAATATAAATTGAATATGGACAAACAAAAACACTTGAAAACGCTATCCAGCCAATCCTTCCTTATCGCCGTACTATTTTCAGCCTGTGTCAACCAGATTGAAACAGAGATTGTAAAAGAAAGCAGTATCCCCATCAACTTCTCCGCCGGAATAAAACAGGCAGTCTCTACCAGAGTTACCGACGCAGGATTTGAGAACGGTGACAAAATCGGACTGTTCGCTACACTTACCGGTACAAGCCTCGGTACAGAACGCTACATAGACAACCTCAGTCTGGAATACAACTCAATCCTTGTCCCCGAAAAGACAGTCTTCTATCCAGAAGGAAACGCTGCACTTGACTTCACAGCCTACTATCCCTACCAGCAAGACGGACTCCAAACAGGAAGCACAGTCCTTCCCATCTCTGTACAGACAGATCAAAGTACCGCCAAGAACCATTCAGCATCCGACTTCCTCGTAGCCACCCAAAACAATATATCCAGCAGCAATGAAGTAGTGTCACTCAGTTTCCGGCACCGCCTGTCCAAACTAAAAGTCACACTGGTTCCCCAAGAAGGGGAGAACCTGGAAGAGATGCTGAAATCTTCTCCCAAAATTGTGGCAAGCGGATTCTTTACAAAGGCCGACTATGATTTAATCAGCGGTGAAATCAGCAATACTTCCGCAGCCGCCGATATCATAGCTTCAGGAGAATGGGCCCAGGCAGACGAAACCCTGGTAGGCAAGGAAATAATAGTCATTCCACAACACGCCGACGCGGACAACCAATCCATTATCATCGAGTGGAATGGCGGAATCTATACCTGCCCGATATCCAAAATAGATTTGGAAAGCAACACCCAGCGTGTCATTAAAATAGCCATCTCGCAAGCAGACCATACATTGGCCGGAATTGTAGGAGAAATAGAATCCTGGGGCACCGAAACAACGCAAGAAGACGGAAAAGGAGACTTGCAGACAAACGAGATACACACCTCCGCACTCTCATTCAACACTTCAAACATATATAGAATATATCATCAGGGAAGAGCCATCGCCGAGATATGCAAAGAATACCTACAGGCAGAAAATGCCCCTATCGCTTCACAAGCCATTGTTGTCTATCCGGTAATGAACGAAAGGACAGACCTGACCGCAGGAACCGTCCTGCAGCTGTGCGGTGAATCCCGGAACCTGCACGGGGGAACGGCGTCTTGGGACACGGCAGCCAACACACTAACCTACACAGCCGGTACATCGGCACCCATCGAAAAGTTTTACATCAGTAAAAGCGGAAAAATCATCACCGCCACCAACCTTGAAGAGACCCAAAGCGTCAACATCAGCAAATATGTATTGCACGATGTGCGGCAAAGCAAATCACAAGCCTATGCCTTGGTAAAAATAGGAACCCAATATTGGATGAGAGAAGAACTAAAAGCAACATGCTATCAAGACGGTACGGAAATCAAACGCCAAACAACACTGACCGACCACAGTGAAACAGGCTACTACCTATCAGACGAATATGGATTCTACTTCTACAATGGCGAAACCTTGTTGAAAGGGAATCTTGCTCCCCAAGGCTGGAGAGTGCCTCAAACCGAGGATTGGAAAAAAATGCAAACCTATCTAAAAGACGAAGCCGCATTATTAAAAGCCGGTACCTGGGAACTGCTGGAAGGAAAAGGGACATTAGCCGCTGTATCTAATTTGACCGGATTCAACGCCTATCCCATAGGCATGTGGAGAGAAAGCGGTCACAAGATAGATAATTATATGACAGGCTATTGGACCCTGGACGAGGAAGAGGGCGGAAAAGTCATCCCCGCACAAACTATATTTCTCACAGCCGATGCTCCCCAATTTGTATTCAGCGACAGCCAAGCCAGCGGAAAAAACTATCTGAAAGTAATCTCCATACGCTGTATTAAGGAATGATAATCCGGGGGTACATCCTCTACCCCATACAATAAAAAAAGCTCTTTCTCACGAAAGCGCTTTTTATTTTCCCCCTCACTAAGCAAAGATCAAGCGTAAGGAGGAAACAATTTAAGGCAAAAAAAGGGAAGTCTCACGACTTCCACAATTCTTCTAACCTTAAATCTAAATCTCTATGAAAAAAACGTGCTGCAAATATACTGATTTATCTCACATTATGCTATTAATAAACTCTATAAAGAGATAGAAAATGCTTAATATTTACTAAACAAGAGGTAATGAACGATTCCTTTTCATTATTTCACCGCTACAGACTCCAACAGTCTGGCATAAATGGGATTAAGTTTCAGCAACTGTGGTACTCCCGTCATAAACATTTGTCTGCGCGCGCGGGTAAGGGCAACATTCAGTTTCCGGTCAATCAGCACTCCATTGTCTTCCGTCAGATTGGCAAGGTATTTCAGCTGATAGACACGGTTGACACAAAAAGAATAGATGATGACATCACGTTCACTTCCCTGGAAACGTTCCACCGTATCTACTAATATATCATTCAAGTCCGTTATTCCTAAAGCGGCAATTTCTTTCTTGATCAAAGCTATCTGGCTGCGATAAGGAGTAATGATCCCTAACGTTAAAGCAGAGTTAAAGCCGGAACTTACAGCATACTGCTGATAGACAGCCTCAGCCAAACAGGCAACGATCCGCGCTTCCGAATGGTTCATCTTGACAGACCGGGACAATGCTTCGGGAACAGAAGGCAAAAACGCCACACGACGTGTCAGCAGTCCGGCAAATTCACAACCGCATAACCCGGGAGAAAGGCTGAGTTCGCCCTGCTGATGCGGCAATCCCACCGGTTCCAGCAACCCTCCATAGAAGGCATGGTTAGGAAACGAAGCAACCTCCACATTCATACGTCCCTGACGACACAGCATATCGTAACAACGACCGGACACCCATGATGAAGCACCTGTAGAAGCCTGCAGATTCTTCCGGGTAATATTCCGGTATAACCGTTCAAAAAGAGAATCCTTCAAATTGTACAAGCCGATAGCCTGCAATGCCTCATCACAGACCTCCGACTGTTCGGAAGATTGCAGAACAACGGCAGGAAGCTGTTTATGGTCGCCTATCAGTATGAATTTACCGATGGCATCTGCACCGGCAGCATTCCGGATGCAAAGCAGCCCCAAAAGCTGAGGCTCCAGTATCTGGGTAGCTTCATCTATAATAGCCACGTCAAAGGTTTTCAGCCGGAAAAAGTCAGTCTTGGCAGACAAGGTGGCAACCGTCCCCACAAAGACACGGCAACGCGCAATGCGCTCCTGCACTTCACGACGGGTAGAGCAGCTTTCCAGCACATTTTCAATCAGATGCCCGCGATACGCCTCGTCACAGGATAATTCGCTGCCGATACGGATAAAATCAATCTCGGGGGTAATGGCAGCAAGCGCCTTGCTGATTTCATCTACCGCACGGTTGGTATAGGAAAGCAGCAAAATCTGTTTTCCTTCCCGGTAAAAGGCCTCTACCATCCCACGCAAGGCACGTGAAGTTTTGCCGGTACCAGGAGGTCCGATCAACAGGAAATAATCTCCGGCAGCCTGCGCCTTCAAGGTAATCCGGGCAAAGGCATCCGGGGCAGCAGCGATACGGGCATCCAAAGAAAGGTCAAATTCCGGCATACGCTGCCCCAAAAGCAAGTCACGCCGGCTTTTCGTTGCGGAAAGAAAGGCAGAAAGTCCCAAGTACATTCCGCGAAAGGCAGTGTCCATATAGTCATGCTCTATGGCATAACGGCTTCCGGCAGGCAACACTCCCGCATTCTGTTGAGCTGCACGAAGACGCATGCAGATCTCGTCATCAGATATGCGCTCTATATTTCCTTTAAAAACCATTCTATTGGTCACATTGTCACCATCCTTGTTCCGTTCATAGAGTACTACGGCATCCCCTTGCCGGAAATTGGGAAGTACCTGGTTTTCAACAGCCTCACCATATACTGTCCGTCGCAGAAGCAAATACGGCTTATGCGCATCCGCGGCATGGTTTTCCCGGATAGCCAGGTCGTACAGGATTTCGCCGGCCTCACACTTCTCCGCCAACGTGGAAAGCCATAATGCCGCAGCTCCCGCACGTCCTTCGTAATCTATATCTCCCGATTTGGAAGTGTAGAGTTCCTTCGTTATAAAATTATAGAGCGTGTAGAAATAGCTCTGCTCTATGGATGACAGGGCGAGGATACGTTGCGTCACGGCATTAATGGAGGGATAAAGATAACGCTTCCATAAGACATTGTCCAGTTGCCGTTCATTCAGTATGTCCGGATGAATCTCCTTCAGCCGTTCCGCCGTATATTGAGGACTATTTCTCAACTGTATGCCATACTCATTTGCCACTATCCGGTTGCGGACGTCCATCACCCTCCTTACCATAGCCCATGAAGGGCGTGCCGGATACAATAATGGATAACGGGTATAAAACAGATAAGCCTTTACCCGCCTGTGATCCATTCCCATCGAGTATTCCAACACCGCTTGATAGAGCAGCATCTGCACCTTGTTATTTTCTTTCGGTTCCACTTTGCCGCGGATAGCGTATTCATCCGCCTTGCCGGACTTCATTTCTATAAACGAAGACATATCCCGCTGCATATAGTCCAAACGTCCCTGCAGGCCCAAAGCCTCACAGATATAAGAGGGTTCCAACACCGCATCCGTTTTGTCCAGCCCATACCCCGGCGCACGGAAAGTCTCCGTCACGGTCTGGCGGATATTATCAAAATGCCGCCTGCAGTCGGCAAAGAACTCCGCTTCTTTCTCCCTGTCCCTCAAATCGGCACAAGCAGCCAGTTCGATAGGATACGAACGGAAAGCTTTCTTCATGCACGTCAAATAGTCGGGTGATTCTTCGGAATGAATCCACTCATCCAGAAAAAGATTGGCTATATTACCCAGCAACAGCGGACGGGTATTATCCGGTGACTGCAAACGCGCCAGCATATAATTGGCGGGATGGTGTCCGTAATCTTTAAAACATTCTGCCAGCGCACTGATATCTATCAAGTAATCCGGTTCGAGTATGATAAAAGAAGGAGTCAATATACCGGCGTCATCCACAGCCACATCAAGCAGATTGACTTGGGCATGGCGCCACAGCAGTTGACAGGTTTCTGCAAATTCCTCATTGATTTGCGGCACATTGTAACGGACGCGCAACGGTTCATCGGCAAGCCTATCTACCGGCAATACATATAGAAAGGCATCATCGGCGTATTGGAAACAGACACGCATCCGCCGTATCCGTTCCTTGGCAAGAGGAGGCACCACATAGGTAGCATCCGCATGCGGCAACAGACGATAAAGCCCGGCGGGTATGTCTTCCCCTGTCAGGCGCCTGATGAAAAATGCCAGCGTCTTGGCATCACGCAGCAGCTGTTCCCGGGAAGGTTCCGCCTGGCGGTTCAGTATGGCATTGGAAGTCAGCCGGAAAGTATGCAGGCGATTCTGCTCAACCATGGAAAGCCCCGCCTTCGAAGCCACGAAACTGATTCGCGCAGAAAGGTCTGTCATCTGCAAACTGCTGTCCGCCATCTGTGTACGGCATAAACGTTCCAACAGTTCCCGCATCTGGCGGTAAGCCATATCCAAGGATAAATTACCTTCCTTGCAAACCGCCAGCAACACGTCAAAATATTCCTCTACCTCATTCATTCTTCCGTATCTTCTTCACCGTTCTTTTTGTCCTTTATCATCAGGATGCTCAACTCATAGAGCAGATAAAGAGGAACGGCCACCACCGTCAGAGTGAACGGATCACCCGTAGGTGTAATGATAGCGGCAGCAATGACTATAACCACGATAGCATGACGGCGGTACTTGCGCAAGAAAGACTTGTGCACCACTCCCAACAAGGACAGCAGCCAAGTCACCAACGGCAGTTCGAATGCCAGTCCCATACAAAGCACCAGCATCATAAAATTATCTATATATGAGTTCAGAGAAATCTGGTTCTCAATCGTCGCACTCAACTGATAGGTGGAAAGAAAGCGCAATGTAAGCGGATAAACCATGAAGTAGCCCAACAACACCCCGATAAAGAACATTACCGTACCGATGCCCAACGCCTTCTTCACCCCCTTGCGTTCATGGGGATAGAGAGCCGGACTCACAAAACGCCAGACCTCATAAAAAAGATAAGGGGCAGCCGTCACCACCGACATCCAGAAGGCTGTGGACATGTGGATAAAAAACGGGGCAGCCAGATTGATATTAATCAGTTTCACCCGGAATTCCTGCGTAAAGAACTCATCCTGCAAATCCAGTTCTCGTCCTATCCAGCGTAATAAATCATAGAAAACAAAGTCATTATGGCAAGGAGCCAACACCACATTATCAAACAGATAGGGCATTGCAACGAAATAACCTACCGCCAATACGAACCACACCCCGAGAACACGAAACAGCACCCGGCGAAGTTCATCCAAATGATCCCAGAAAGTAAGTTCTTTTTCTGCCATTAATCCACCGCCTTATTTTTTTTCTTCAGCCGGTTTGTCCAAATCCTCTTTGGCCTTGTCAATTTCTTCCTTGGCTTCGTTCACTCCATCCTTGAAACTCTTCACACCTTTGCCCAAACCACGCATCAGTTCGGGAATCTTCTTGCCGCCAAACAGCAACAGAATAACCAGTGCTATGATAATCCATTCGGAACCACTGGGCAGAAAGCCTAATAAAAGTAAGTTTGTCATAGTCGTATCGAATTAATTTGATGCAAATATAGCAAGATTTATAATTTTAGACTGATGATTCAGCATTTATTCAATCCTGATAATACACTCGCTTCACCCGTGTGGAAACACTCGTCAATATTTCATAAGGTATGGTTTCGAGTATATCGGAAAGCACCGTGATGGGCAGGTGGTCACCAAAAATCTCTACCATGTCCCCTTCCTTGCAGTCAATGTCCGTTACATCAATCATGCAGACATCCATGCATATATTGCCCACATAGGGTGCTTTCTGCCCGTTTACCAGGCAATAGGCATGGCCGTTGCCGAGATGGCGGTTCAATCCGTCGGCATACCCGATAGGAATGGCGGCAATACGTGAAGGACGGCTTAAATGTCCCTTCCGGCTATAGCCTACGGTATCTTCTCCGGGCACATCACGTATCTGCAGAATGGTGGTACGTAAGGTACTTACATTGTTCATGATAGAATTGTCCACCGGATTGACTCCATACAACCCGATGCCGAGACGCACCATATCAAACTGCGCACCCGGAAAACGTTCTATTCCTGCGGAATTACAGATATGGCGAAGTATTTTATGCGGGAAAGCATTCTGCAACTCCATGGATGCCTTTTCAAAGTTTACGATCTGCTGACGTGTGAAAGCATCGAACTGCGGTGCGTCACTGCCTACAAAATGAGAGAAGACGGAACGTGGGATAACCGCATTCTGCCCCTTCAAGCGTTCAATCAGACGGGGCATGTCTTCGGGAGCGAATCCCAGACGATGCATACCGGTATCCACCTTGACATGAATGGGGAAGTTGGTAATCCCCTCTTTCTCCGCTTCCTTAATCAAGGCTTCCAACAAGTGGAAACTATAGACTTCGGGTTCCAGCTTGTAGTCAAACATCGTCTTGAATGCCGTCATTTCCGGATTCATGATGATGATGCTTGCCGTAATCCCGGCCTTGCGGAGTTCGGAACCTTCATCAGCCACAGCTACAGCCAGATAATCCACGTGATGCTCCTGCAAAGTCTTGGCAATTTCGTATGAACCGGCACCGTATGCAGACGCCTTCACCATACATACAGTCTTGGTCTCCGGCTTCAGCCTGCTGCGATAGCTGTTCAGATTGGCAATCATGGCACCGAGATTCACCTCCAGGATGGTTTCATGCACTTTCTTCTCCAACACCTCCGTCAAGGCATCAAAGCCGAATTTGCGTGCCCCTTTAATAAGTATGATCTCGTTTTCCAACCGGAGTTCTCCACGCTCAATGGCCCGTATCAAGGTGTTCGTATCAGGATAGAAAGATTTCTCCACATCGAAACGTGCGGCACAAGTAGCTATTTCATTGCCCACACCTATGATACGTTCAATGCCGCGGCTGTTCACCAGTTGCGCCACCTGCCGGTAAAGGGTAGGAGTATTTTGCCCCGTTTCAAGAATATCGGAAAGTACCAGTGTCCGCTTCAGCCCGTTGACAAGCGAACGGCGATACAAGAAATTGAGTGCAATATCCAATGAGCCCAGGTCGGAATTATAACTGTCATTTATCAACAGGCAGCCGTTCTTGCCCTCTTTCACTTCCAGACGCATGGCAACGGGTTCCAGCTTGGCCATACGTTCCGTAATCTTTTCGGCAGGCAACATGAGGTACAGACAGGCGGCAAGGCAGTTCAACGAATTTTCAATGGAAGCATCGTCAATGAAAGGCAAGGTAAATGTATTGTCCATATCCAGATAACGATAGGAGATCACCGTACACTCCTCTTTCTTTTCTACCTTACTTATATACAAAGGACGTTCCATGTCTTTCCGGCTCCACGCTATCTCGCGGGCAGAAAGCATGGACTTTGCCACACAGTTGCTGATAAATTCATCATCACCGTTGTAAATCACCACATCACAATTCTTAAACAGGACAAGCTTCTCCATACATTTTTCTTGCAAGGAAAAGAAGTTTTCCTGATGGGCTCCGCCTATATTGGTCAAGATACCAATCGTGGGTTTGATGATATTCTGCAAGGCACGCATCTCACCCGGCTCGGAAATACCGGCTTCAAATATCGCCAGTTCAGACTGCTCATTCATCTGCCAAACGGACAAAGGTACTCCTATTTGGGAATTATAGCTGCGCGGAGAACGTACAATCGCCCGTTCGGGACTGATAAGCTGGTGCAGCCATTCCTTAACTATAGTCTTTCCGTTACTGCCCGTTATACCGATTACAGGAATCTGGAACTTCCCCCGGTGCTGTTCGGCAAGCTTTTGCAAAGCTTTCAGCGGATTAGGCACTATCAGATAATTGACAACCGGCGACCGGTCGTTGGCAGTCGGCTTCAATTTTCCACTCTCAATGTCCCTATAACTTTCCTCGCTGACGACAAAGTTACGGACACCACGGGCATACAGGTCCGGGATATAGCGGGCACCGTCGTTCCGTTTGGTAGTCAAGGCAAAGAATAATGTTTCCTCGGGAAAACTCAAGGAACGGCTGTCGGTAAGCAGCCAATCAATGGTAGCCGGTACACTTCCCACACGCCGTGCACCCATGCTTTCGGTTATGCTTTCAATCGAATACGACATATTTCTCTCTCTTTTTTGAAGTCTAAGTACGGGTATTTTCCGTTAAGTCGCTCTATTTTTAACACAATTTGTCCTAAAAAACGCTTATATTCATCAGATTCCGGATGAAAAGGTCTATGTGCTAATGATTTACGTATATTTTCACTTTCCTCCATAATCTGTAACGCATCGGCAGAGATACAGGAATGCACAAACCGCTCCCACACATAGTCAACGGCAAGCTTGGAAGGATGTACCATATCTTCGGCATAAAAACGGTAGTCGCGCAGCTCGTCCAGCAATAATTCGTATGCAGGAAAGTAAAAGACATGCCCCGGAAAAAGCATCTGAAGTTGTTCGACAGCCAACAGTAAAGTTGCTTTGCTAAGGTTATTGGCATGCAGCCCGTCACGGACATGGCGGATGGGACTGACGGTGAACAATACTTTCAGTTTAGGATTCCGCAGCAATACATCCGACAGTAATTCCTTATAGTCAAGCACTATTTCATCGACAGAAAGTTTACGGCGTGTGAACTTTGTCTCCGGTTGTTTGTGACAGTTGGATACCACCCGCCCCGTCTCTTTGGACTCATAGACCCATGCCGTGCCAAAAGTAAGCAAAAGGTAGTCCAATTGAGAGAAAACGGCATGTGCTTCCTGCAACCGGGTGTTGATGGTTTCCAACACTTTTTCCTTATCGGCAGAAGAAAAGTCCCCATGATGCATCGGGCTATGCCAAAGTTCGCGAAACAGGAAAAGGTCTTCTGCTCCATAACTTCTTCCCGCCTCTATTTCCCGCAATGCGACAGAGATGGAAAGAGGATTGTAAAGTACACCATAAGGGTTGACGTCACAGCCGAACTTGGCGGAAAGTAACCTCTCCCCCATTTCGGCAGCGAAACAAGAACCGAGCAATAGCAGTCGGTCGGCATGCGTCAGCCGGGGCAAACCGGCAGGCAACTCAACGGAAGTATATAAGTTCATAGCCTTTACAACATTTCATGATCCATCTCTTCAAGGCAGCAAAGATACTAAAAGAATGGCAAATAGAGGCAATGCTCCGCCAAGAACCAGTTCTTCACGGTGGATTTCACAGGCTTCGTCACATCGACACCAATCATATCGCTCATGTGCGACTGCTCAGCACAGGACCGTAGAATTGACAAGACCTTGCCTCCTTATCGGCAAGCCTTTGCCACACAATTGGCAAAACTTTGCCATCGCTTTGGCAAAACTTTGCCACCGCTTTGGCAAAAGCTTGCCAAGGGACAGGCAATAGGCTGGCAAAATTACTCGCTGATTTACAGAAAACTACAAACACATCTAAAATTACAACATAGGTAGAATGAAAGACAAGCAACCGAATTGGCGTTCTAAACACGGCAATCGGGCAGCTACCCGCCAACTTTTTTCCGGAAAACTCCATGACATCCGTTTTCTTTTGTTATTTTTGCATTTTGTAATCTTCATAATGAACGATGAGAACAGAACCAACAACATATAACTTGCTAAATTCCATTTCACTTCCCGAAGATTTGCGCCGGCTGAGCGTGGAGCAACTTCCCGAAATCTGCAAAGAACTGCGGCAAGACATCATTAAAGAAGTTTCTTGCAATCCCGGACATTTTGCCGCCAGCCTGGGTACGGTAGAACTGACCGTGGCACTGCATTATGTTTACAACACCCCTTACGACCGTATCGTCTGGGACGTAGGACACCAGGCGTACGGCCATAAAATATTGACCGGACGCCGCGAAGCATTCTCCACCAACCGTAAATTCAAAGGTATCCGCCCCTTTCCTTCACCGGAGGAAAGCGAGTACGACACCTTTACCTGCGGACATGCCTCAAACTCCATTTCGGCAGCCCTCGGCATGGCAGTAGCCGCAGCCCGGAAAGGGGAAAAAGACCGGCATGTGGTTGCCATCATAGGAGACGGAAGCATGAGTGGCGGACTGGCATTCGAAGGATTGAACAACGCCTCCTCTACAGCCAACAACCTGCTCATTATCCTGAATGACAATGACATGGCAATAGACCGCAGCGTGGGCGGCATGAAACAGTATTTGTTCAATCTGACTACAAGCAACCGCTATAACCAGTTGCGCTTCAAAACCTCCAAACTACTGTTCAAGATGGGTGTCCTGAACGAAGACCGCCGCAAGGCTCTTATCCGCTTTGCCAATAGCCTGAAGTCCATGGCAGCCCAACAGCAAAATATATTCGAAGGGATGAATATCCGTTACTTCGGTCCCGTTGACGGACACGACGTGAAGAATATAGCCCGTATCCTCCGGGACATCAAGGACATGGAAGGTCCCAAGATCCTGCATCTGCATACTGTCAAAGGAAAAGGATTTGAGCCCGCCGAAAAAGAACCCGGCATCTGGCATGCACCGGGCAAGTTCAATCCGGAAACCGGAAAACGCATCAAGGCAGATACCAGCAACCTGCCTCCCCTCTTCCAGGACGTATTCGGAGAAACGCTCATTGAGCTGGCTGAACAAAACCCAAGAATCATCGGTGTCACACCCGCCATGCCTACAGGATGCTCCATGAACAAAATGATGGAAGCCATGCCCGGCCGTGCCTTTGACGTAGGTATAGCCGAAGGACATGCAGCTACTTTCTCCGGCGGCATGGCCAAGGAAGGAATGCAGCCTTTCTGCAACATTTATTCTTCCTTCATGCAACGGGCGTACGACAATGTGATCCACGACATCGCCATCCTCCGGCTTCCTGTAGTGCTCTGCCTCGACCGTGCCGGACTGGTCGGTGAAGACGGCCCTACCCATCACGGTGTCTTCGACTTGGCCTATTTCCGTCCGATACCCAACCTTACCCTGTCTTCCCCGATGAATGAGCATGAGTTGCGCCGGCTGATGTACACGGCACAACTGCCGGACAAAGGCCCGTTCGTCATCCGCTATCCTCGTGGCCGCGGTGTATTGCTGGACTGGAAATGTCCGTTGGAAGAAATCCCGGTAGGCAAGGGCCGGAAGCTGAAAGACGGAAAGGATATCGCCGTGCTGACCCTTGGCCCGATAGGAAATATCGCGGCAAAGGCCATTGAACAGGCCGAAAAAGAAAAAGGAATTTCCATCGCCCACTACGACCTGCGTTTCCTGAAACCGCTGGACGAAGAACTGCTGCATGAAGTGGGACGCAAATTCCAACGCATCGTCACCGTCGAAGACGGTATCCGGAAGGGCGGCATGGGCAGTGCCGTACTGGAATTTATGGCAGACAACGGATATGCCCCGCACATACGGCGTATCGGCGTACCCGACACGTTTATAGAACATGGAACCATACAGGAGTTGTATCACTTGTGTGGAATGGATGAAGAAGGGATCTGCCAATCAATTATAAATTTTGAATTATGAATTAAACAAAGTGAAGATAATCATTGCAGGTGCCGGCGCAGTAGGCACACACTTAGCCAAGCTATTGTCTCGCGAAAAGCAGGACATCATTCTGATGGACGACAACGAAGAGAGGTTGAGTACCTTGAGTTCCAACTTCGATTTAATGACGGTCACAGCCTCCCCCACCTCCATAAAAGGATTAAAGGAAGTGGGAGCAGGTGAGGCAGACCTGCTCATCGCCGTCACTCCCGACGAAAGCCGGAACATGACCGCATGCATGCTGGCCACCAACCTCGGCACACAAAAGACGGTTGCCCGCATCGACAACTACGAATACTTGCTTCCAAAGAACAAGGAATTCTTTCAGAAATTAGGTGTAGATTCGCTGATTTATCCGGAGATGCTTGCCGCCAAAGAGATCGTATCTTCCATCCGTATGAGTTGGGTACGCCAGTGGTGGGAATTCTGCGGGGGCGCCTTGATACTGATAGGCACCAAAATGCGCGAGAAAGCCGAGATTCTGAATATCCCCCTCCATCAGTTAGGCGGTCCGGAACTGCCCTACCACGTAGTAGCCATCAAACGGAACAACGAGACACTGATTCCGCGGGGCGACGATGTCATCAAGCTGCATGATATCGTTTATTTCACCACTACCCGGAAATACATCCCCTATATCCGCAAGATAGCCGGTAAAGAAGATTATCCCGACGTACGCAATGTCATGATTATGGGCGGAAGCCGTATTGCCGTACGAACCGCGCAGTATGTGCCGGACTATATGCAGGTGAAAATCATAGACAACGACTTGGCGCGCTGCAACCGGCTGACAGAAATCCTGGATGACAAGACCATGATTATCAATGGTGACGGACGTGACATGGACTTGCTTGTAGAAGAAGGATTAAAAAACACGGAAGCATTTGTCGCCCTTACCGGAAACTCGGAAACCAACATTCTGGCCTGCCTCGCCGCCAAACGCATGGGAGTCAGAAAAACGGTAGCAGAAGTAGAAAACATTGATTATATAGGTATGGCAGAAAGCCTGGATATCGGTACCGTCATCAATAAGAAGATGATTTCCGCCAGCCACATTTACCAGATGATGCTCGATGCGGACGTCAGCAACGTGAAATGCCTGACATTCGCCAATGCGGATGTAGCGGAGTTTACGGTAAAAGCCGGTTCTAAAATCACCAGACATCCGGTAAAGGACCTCGGGCTGCCCAAGGGGACTACCATCGGAGGACTCATCCGCCAGGGTGAAGGTGTGGTGGTAATGGGTAACACACTGATACAGCCCGGTGACCATGTGGTTGTATTCTGCCTGAACATGATGATTAAGAAAATAGAAAAGTACTTTAATTAAAGGCCGTGATCAACTTTAAGACAATCATACGTATTATCGGTATATTGCTGCTGCTGGAAACTGTGATGTTCCTCTGCTGCTCCGGCGTATCCTATTATTACGGAGAAGGTGACCTGGCAGCCTTCTGGAAGGCGGGAGCCATCACAGCAGGAGCCGGTTTGCTGCTTGCCGCCCTCGGAAGGGAAGGCGAACACCAGCTGACACGTCGTGACGGATATGTCCTGGTCAGCTTTGCATGGGTGGCATTCTCGCTCTTCGGCATGCTTCCATTCTATATCGGCGGCTATATACCCGATATCACCAATGCTTTCTTCGAAACAATGTCCGGTTTCAGCAGTACAGGCGCCACCATTCTGGATGACATAGAGTCGCTGCCACACGGTATCTTGTTCTGGCGTAGCATGACGCAATGGATCGGCGGCCTGGGTATCATCATGTTTACAATTGCCGTACTGCCTATCTTCGGTGTCAGCGGCTTACAGGTTTTCGCCGCAGAAGCCAGCGGCCCTACCCACGATAAGGTGCACCCGCGCATCGGCATCACCGCCAAATGGATATGGAGCATCTATGCAGGAATCACCGGGATTCTCGTCGCATTGCTGATGTTGGGAGGAATGAACTGGTTCGACAGTATCTGCCATGCCTTTGCCACCACGGGAACCGGCGGATTCTCAACCAAGCAAGCCAGTGTAGCCTACTACAACTCACCTTATATAGAATATGTCATCTCCACCTTCATGTTTGTCTCCGGCATCAACTTTACCTTGCTGCTACTGTTCGTCAACCGGAAATTCAAGAAATTCATCGGTAACGCGGAATTGAAATGGTACTTCTGGTCAGTGGTCTCCTTTACCGCCGTCATAGCTGTGGTGCTTTACTATACCAGCCCGATGGGGGTAGAAGAATCCTTCCGTAAATCTCTGTTCCAAGTGATTTCCCTGCAAACCTCAACCGGTTTTGCCACGGACGACTATATGACGTGGCCTCCTGTCCTTTGGGGGCTGCTTACCATCATCATGGTGATGGGAGCCTGCGCAGGCAGTACGACGGGCGGACTGAAATGCATCCGCATGGTGATACTCTCAAAAGTTTCCCGCAATGAATTCAAACATATAATCCATCCCAATGCCGTGTTGCCGGTAAGGATCAACAAACAGGTAATCCCTCCGTCCATCGTATCGACAGTCCTTGCTTTCTGTTTCCTCTATCTGATTATAATCATAATCAGTGTATTGTTGATGATGGCCATGGGAATCGGCGCCGAAGAGGCCGTGGGTTGCGTCATTTCCAGTATTGGCAATATGGGCCCCGGACTGGGTGAATGCGGCCCCGCTTACTCCTGGAACGCCTTGCCCGATATAGCCAAATGGCTGTTGGCGTTTCTTATGCTATTGGGACGTTTGGAATTGTTCACCGTACTATTATTGTTTACCCCTGCATTCTGGAAACGGAATTGATTTAGGATAAAAAGTGTAAAAATAGCTTTTTTTGTTATGCGGAGATAGCAAAATGAGAGATACTTATTATATCTTTGCGGCTTGAAAAGAGAGAATTGTGGTATGAAGCAATGCATAAAACTTAGTATAATCATCATACTCGCAGCCTTACTGCACAACGGTGCAACGAAAGCCGCGGACTTTTTATGCACTCCTGCCAGTAACCCAACCGAATGTTGTTTTCTGTCACAAGCTCCTGCCACACAGCAAGCCGTTCAAAACTTCTACGATCATTTCTACACTGTCTCCCTCTACATGGAGCACGTGGACAGTACACAAGTGCCCGGCAACAAAAGTATCTTGTTGCGTACAAACTTGTTCAGAATGCAGCTACATGCCCATTCGCCGGAGTGCGACCGCTTGTTGTACTTATCTCCCCATCCGGTGCCCGATACCAATTATTATATATTCGGGCTAAGAAAGATAATCATTTAATAAAAGGCAGACAAGCGCATTAGCTTGCTTGCAAGCCCCGCCGGACAACAAATCAGAGGTTTTGTCATCCGACGCGATGTATCTATATTAATATCTAAAATCTTATCAGGTTTATGAACTTTACTTTGTTAGTGGTCGTCCTGTTGACGGCAATCGCTTTCGTGGGTATCGTCATCGCGCTTTCAAATGCGATAGCTCCCCGTTCGTACAATCCGCAGAAGATGGAACCGTACGAATGTGGTATTCCTACCCGCGGCAAATCATGGATGCAGTTCCGGGTAGGATACTACCTGTTTGCCATCTTGTTCCTGATGTTCGAAGTGGAAACGGTATTCCTGTTTCCATGGGCAGTCATCACCCGTGAATTAGGAGTGGCAGGACTTTTCAGTGTTTTATTTTTCCTGATTATATTGGTTCTGGGCCTTGCATACGCCTGGAGGAAAGGAGCTTTGGAATGGAAATAACGAAGAAACCGAAAATAAAATCTATCCCTTATGAGGAGTTTACCGACAACGAAACGTTGGAGAAACTGGTCCGGGAACTTAACGCAGGAGGTGCCAATGTGGCTCTCGGCGTACTGGACGATTTCGTCAACTGGGGACGCAGCAATTCATTGTGGCCCCTTACCTTTGCAACCAGCTGTTGCGGTATCGAATTCATGGCCCTCGGTGCAGCCCGCTATGACATGGCGCGCTTCGGGTTTGAAGTAGCCCGTGCCAGTCCTCGCCAGGCAGATATGATTATGGTCTGCGGAACCATCACGAACAAGATGGCCCCGGTACTGAAACGCCTTTACGACCAGATGGCGGATCCGAAATATGTGATAGCCGTAGGAGGTTGTGCAGTCAGCGGAGGACCTTTCAAGAAGTCCTACCACGTAGTGAACGGTGTGGACAAGATTCTACCGGTAGACGTCTATATCCCCGGCTGCCCTCCACGTCCGGAGGCATTCTACTACGGAATGATGCAACTGCAACGCAAAGTGAAAATCGAGAATTATTTCGGTGGAGTGAACAGACAAGAAGAAAAGCCGAAAGAAGAGTAATTTAGTTATGACTAATCCCAATATGGAAATAAAGTACATAGAGCCGTCAGCCCTGCACGACGAAATGCTGCGTCTGCGGAAAGAGAAACAGATGGACTTCCTGGAGTGCCTCAGCGGTATGGATTGGGGAGTGCCTGATGAAAAAGACGCGCCGGACACGCCTCGCGGACTCGGTGTGGTCTATCTTTTAGAGTCAACCGTCACCGGTGAACGTATGGCAATACGCACCGCTACCCTGAACCGGGAACGCCCCGAGCTCCCCTCTGTCAGTGACATATGGAAAGCCGCTGATTTCAACGAACGCGAAGTATATGACTTCTACGGCATCGTTTTCATCGGCCACCCCGATATGCGCCGCCTCTACCTGCGCAATGACTGGGTAGGCTACCCCATGCGTAAGGACAACGATCCCGAAAAGGATAATCCGCTGCGTATGGACAACGAAGAGACGATTGACACCACCACTGAACTGGAACTGAACCCGGACGGCACCGTCAAGAATAAAGAGCTGCAACTGTTCGGAGATGAAGAATATGTAGTGAACATAGGCCCCCAGCACCCCGCCACACACGGAGTCATGCGCTTCCGTGTATCATTGGAGGGTGAGATTATCGACAAGATCGATGCCAACTGCGGCTATATCCACCGGGGCATCGAAAAGATGTGCGAAAGCCTGACTTACCCGCAGACTTTAGCCCTGACCGACCGTCTGGACTATCTGGGCGCACACCAGAACCGCCATGCCTTGTGTATGTGCATCGAGAAGGCAATGGGTGTAGAAGTGAGCGAACGTGTGCAGTATATACGTACCATCATGGATGAACTGCAACGGATAGATTCTCACCTGCTGTTCTATTCCTGCCTTGCCATGGACTTGGGCGCGCTGACCGCCTTTTTCTACGGTTTCCGTGACCGTGAGAAAATACTCGACATCTTCGAGGAAACCTGCGGCGGACGCCTCATCATGAACTATAACACCATCGGAGGCGTACAGGCAGACATTGCGCCCGGTTTCGTAAAAAAGGTGAAAGAGTTCATCCCCTATCTCCGTGGTATCCTGCACGAATACCATGACGTATTCACCGGAAATATCATTGCGCAGCAACGTCTGAAAGGAGTGGGTGTACTCTCACGGGAAGACGCCATCGCCTTCGGAGCCACCGGAGGTACCGGACGTGCCAGCGGCTGGGCCTGCGACGTGCGCAAACGAATGCCGTATGCTGTATATAATAAGGTGGAATTCAAGGAAATTATCCGCACCGAAGGTGATTCATGGGCACGCTACCTTATCCGTATGGATGAAATACTGGAAAGTCTGAAAATTATCGAGCAATTGATTGACAACATCCCGGAAGGTGCTTATCAGGAGAAGATGAAACCGATTATCCGTGTGCCGGAAGGCACCTACTATGCAGCCGTGGAAGGCAGTCGCGGCGAGTTCGGCGTTTTCCTTGAAAGCCACGGCGACAAGATGCCCTACCGCCTGCATTTCCGCAGTACGGGACTGCCATTGGTATCAACCGTAAATACCATTTGCCGCGGAGCTAAGATAGCCGACCTTATCGCCATCGGCGGAACATTGGATTATGTAGTACCGGATATTGACAGATGAGAGATAATTATAAATTCTAAATTCATAATTCAAAATTCAAAACACCGTGTTTGACTTTAGTATAGTAACCAACTGGATTCACCAGACGCTGACTTCCCTGATGCCGGAAGGTCTGGCTATATTCCTTGAATGTGTGGCGATTGGCGTATGTATCATTCTGATGTATGCCATACTTGCCATCATCCTGATATACATGGAGCGTAAAATATGCGCCTTTTTCCAATGTCGCCTCGGCCCGATGCGTGTGGGAAAATGGGGATTGCTCCAAGTGCCCTGCGACGTCATCAAGATGTTGACAAAGGAAATCATCGACTTGAAGTTTTCTGACCGGCTCCTTTACAACTTGGCCCCGTTCATGGTAATCATCGCTTCATTCCTGACATTCGCCTGCCTGCCCATCAATAAAGGGCTGGAGGTACTGGACTTCAACGTGGGCGTATTCTTCCTGCTGGCCGCTTCGAGTATCGGCGTAGTAGGTATCCTGCTGGCGGGCTGGAGCTCCAACAACAAATTCTCTTTGATCGGAGCCATGCGAAGCGGCGCGCAAATCATCAGTTATGAATTGTCCTGCGGATTGAGCATATTGACAATGGTAGTTCTGATGGGTACCATGCAGTTCTCCGAAATCGTGGAAGGGCAAGCCGACGGATGGTTCATCTTCAAAGGACATATTCCCGCACTGATTGCCTTTATCATCTACCTCATCGCCGGCAATGCGGAGACCAACCGTGGTCCTTTCGACTTGCCCGAAGCGGAGAGTGAGCTGACAGCCGGTTATCATACGGAATATTCCGGTATGGGATTCGGTTTCTTCTACCTCGCCGAATACTTGAACCTGTTCATCGTGGCTTCCGTAGCCGCCACCATCTTCCTGGGAGGCTGGATGCCGCTTCATATTGCAGGGTTGGACGGCTTCAACGCCCTGATGGACTACATTCCCGGTTTTGTCTGGTTTTTCGGAAAAGCCTTTTTCGTAGTCTTCCTGCTGATGTGGATCAAATGGACTTTCCCGCGCCTGCGTATCGACCAGATCTTGAACTTAGAGTGGAAATATCTGGTTCCCATCTCCATGGTGAACTTGATTCTGATGGTATTAATTGTAGTATTCGACTTGCACTTTTAAAGCCGCTCCCCTCTATCCCCTCCCCCGCAGGGAGGGGAAGGAGATAGTATTGAAGTATAAAAGAGATAATATAAAAGAATATATGAAAGTAGATGATAGATATATAGATAAAGGCAACCCGTCTTCCCTCCCTACAGGGGAGAGGCCGGGGGAGAGACTTTACTTCGTCAAGCTTTTCCGCGGCATCACCTCTTTGTTGACGGGTATGAAAACGACCATGACCGTATTCTGCCGTAAAAAGACTACCGAACAGTATCCGGAAAACCGCGCGACCCTGAAACTCTCCGACCGTTTCCGCGGCACGCTGACCATGCCCCATAACGCCAACAACGAGCACCATTGTGTAGCCTGCGGCCTGTGCCAGACGGCTTGTCCCAATGACACAATCAAAGTGACAAGCGAAATGATTGAAACGGAAGAAGGCAAGAAAAAGAAAATCCTGGCAAAATATGAATACGACCTCGGTTCATGCATGTTCTGCCAGCTTTGCGTGAACGCCTGTCCGCACGATGCCATCATGTTCGACCAGGACTTTGAGCATGCCGTATTTGACCGGAGCAAATTAGTGCTGACACTGAACCGTCCGGGCAGTCACGTGGAAGAAAAAAAGAAACCTGCCACTCCCAAAGAAGAGATGACAAAGTAATTTGTAATTAATAACTTGTAATTAGACAACATGGAAATAAATCTTGAAACAGTAGTATTCTACTTCCTTGCGGCTTTTATTACCGTATTTTCCATCCTGACGGTAACCACCCACCGTATGGTACGCTCGGCTACTTACCTGCTGTTCGTACTTTTCGGAACAGCCGGCATCTACTTCCTGCTGGGCTATACCTTCCTCGGTTCCGTCCAGATTATGGTCTATGCCGGCGGTATTGTTGTGCTATATGTCTTCTCCATCCTGCTTACCAGTGGTGAAGGTGACATCGCAGGCAAACTGAAACGCAGCAAGTTCCTTGCCGGATTGGGAACTACCATAGGAGGTGCCGTCATAGTATTGTTCATTACCCTGAACCATAAGTTCATCGCCACTACCGATGTGGAACCTCTGGAGGTCAACATCAAGACCATCGGCCATCACATGCTGAGTGGTGACAAATATGGATACCTGCTGCCCTTCGAAGCAGTCAGCATCCTGTTGCTGGCATGTATCGTGGGTGGCTTGCTTATCGCCCGGAAACGGTAAGATTGATGATTTTATGATTTATGATTTATAAGCCGCGCAATAGGTTGTAAATCACAAATCACAATTCATAAATCATCAGTGCACATTCTAAATCATAAATTATAAATCATAAATCATAATTCTTATGATCCACATGGAATATTATCTGATAGTTTCGGCTATCATGTTTTTCGCCGGTATTTACGGGTTCTTCACCCGACGCAACACACTGGCGATACTTATCAGCATCGAGCTGATTCTGAACGCCACGGATATCAACTTCGCGGTATTCAACCGTTTTCTGTTCCCCGGAGGACTGGAGGGATATTTCTTCTCCCTGTTTTCCATCGCCATCTCGGCGGCAGAAACGGCAGTAGCTATTGCCATCATGATCAACATCTACCGTAATATCCGCAGTATCCAAGTAAACAAACTGGACGAACTGAAATGGTAAAACCTAATAATTTAAAGAAATGGAATATACAATTCTAATCCTTCTCCTTCCTTTCCTCTCCTTCCTTACCTTAGGACTGGGAGGCAAATGGATGTCACACCGCACTGCCGGGCTGATCGGCACCGTGGTGTTGGGTGCGGTAGCAGTACTTTCCTACCTCACTGCAGGACTGTACTTCAGCGCTCCCCGACTGGCTGACGGTACATATGCCACACTGATGCCCTACAATTTCACATGGCTGCCGTTCACACCGTCACTCAGTATCGACATGGGCATTCTGCTCGACCCGATTTCAGTCATGATGCTGATTGTCATAAGTACCGTTTCATTCATGGTACATATCTATTCTTTCGGCTATATGAAAGGCGAACGCGGTTTCCAGAGATACTATGCTTTCCTTTCCTTATTCACCATGTCCATGCTGGGACTGGTAGTAGCCACGAACATTTTCCAGATGTACCTCTTCTGGGAATTGGTAGGCGTGTCTTCTTATCTGCTGATCGGTTTCTACTATACCAAACCGGCCGCCATTGCCGCCAGCAAGAAAGCATTCATCGTCACCCGCTTTGCCGACCTGGGATTCTTGATAGGTATTCTCGTTTACGGTTATTATGCCGGAACCTATACTTTCCATCCCAACGAAATGGCATTGGTTAAAGGCGGTGCTGCCATGCTTCCATTAGCCTTGGGACTGATGTTTATCGGTGGCGCCGGAAAAAGCGCCATGTTCCCGCTGCACATCTGGTTGCCGGATGCCATGGAAGGACCTACTCCGGTCAGCGCCTTGATCCATGCCGCAACGATGGTGGTCGCAGGTGTTTACCTGGTAGCGCGCATGTTCCCCTTGTTCATAGCATACGCCCCGGATGTACTGCATATCATAGCATACGTAGGCGCCTTTACCGCTTTCTATGCCGCCAGCGTTGCCTGTGTGCAAAGCGACATCAAACGTGTACTCGCATTTTCCACCATCTCACAAATCGGCTTCATGATTGTGGCGTTGGGCGTATGCACATCGTCCGATCCCCATCATGGCGGGTTGGGTTATATGGCAGGGATGTACCATCTGTTCACTCATGCCATGTTCAAGGCATTGCTCTTCCTCGGCGCCGGCAGCATTATCCATGCGGTTCACAGCAACGAGATGTCTGCTATGGGCGGACTGAGAAAGTATATGCCTATCACGCATATCACATTCCTGATAGCCTGTCTGGCCATCGCCGGTATCCCCCCGTTCTCCGGATTCTTCTCCAAAGACGAGATACTGACAGCCTGTTTCCAGTTCAGCCCTGTCATGGGATGGATCATGACCGTCATCGCAGGAATGACAGCATTCTACATGTTCCGCCTTTATTACGGCATCTTCTGGGGAACGGAAAACAAAGAACTCCATGCCGGACATACACCGCATGAAAGCCCGTTGACGATGACCATCCCCTTGATGTTCCTCGCAGCGATAACAGTGGTAGGAGGTTGGCAAACCGTCCTTCCTTTCGGGCATTTCATCAGTTCCAACGGTACGGAATACAATATTCATCTCGATTGGGCAGTGGCAGGCACAAGTATCGCCGTCGCCATTGCCGCCATCGCGATGGCGACCTATATCTATGCAGGCAGCAAGCAACCTGTCGCCAACGCACTTGCCCGCCGCTTTAAAGGTTTGTGGACAGCCGCTTATCACCGTTTCTATATGGATGAAGTCTATCAGTTCATTACTCACCGCATCATCTTCGCCTGCATCTGCCGCCCTATTGCGTGGTGGGACCGCCATGTGGTTGATGGTTTCTTCAATTTCCTTGCCTGGAGTGCCGAAGCCACCAGTGACGAGATACGCGGCCTGCAAAGCGGACGTATCCAGCAATATACATTTGTATTCCTGTTGGGTACCCTCGCATTGATACTGCTGTTGTTACTATAACCCGAGATCTTTCAATCATAAATTGTAAATCGTTAAATCGTAAATATAAAGATGAACTTTTTATCATTATTTGTACTCATCCCCTTGCTGATGTTGCTGGGTCTCTGGCTCAGCCGCAACATCGCACAAATACGCGCGGTGATGGTAACCGGTGCATCGGCTTTGCTGGTTCTTTCGATAGCATTGACCGTGATGTACCTCAATGCCCGTCAGGCCGGCGCTACGGATGAAATGCTGTTCCGTGCCGATATTCCCTGGTATCCTGCCCTCAACATTCACTACTCCGTAGGTGTGGACGGTATCTCGGTAGCCATGCTGTTGCTTTCGGCCATCATAGTCTTTACCGGTACCTTCGCTTCCTGGCGCCTGCAACCGCTGACTAAAGAATATTTCCTCTGGTTCACCTTCCTTTCCATCGGTGTATTCGGCTTCTTTATCTCAACAGACCTGTTCACCATGTTCATGTTCTATGAAGTGGCCCTTATCCCGATGTACCTGCTAATCGGTGTATGGGGTTCGGGACGCAAGGAATATTCCGCCATGAAACTGACTTTAATGCTGATGGGTGGTTCTGCCTTCCTGCTGATCGGTATCTTAGGCATCTACTATGGTTCCGGCGCCACTACCATGAACCTGCTGGAAATAGCCCAGTTGCACAATATACCTGTCGAACAACAACGCATCTGGTTCCCGCTGACCTTCCTTGGTTTCGGCGTATTGGGTGCCCTGTTCCCGTTTCATACATGGAGTCCCGACGGTCACGCCTCCGCGCCTACTGCCGTATCCATGCTCCATGCCGGTGTATTGATGAAATTAGGAGGTTACGGATGCTTCCGCATCGCCATGTACCTGATGCCCGAAGCCGCACAGGAATTGGGTTGGATATTCCTGGTCCTTACCGGTATATCCGTTGTCTACGGCGCATTCTCCGCTTGTGTACAAACGGACTTGAAGTACATCAACGCCTACTCTTCCGTCTCCCATTGCGGCTTGGTGCTTTTCGCCATTCTGATGATGAACCAGACAGCCTGTACAGGTGCCGTATTGCAGATGCTCTCACACGGACTGATGACAGCCCTGTTCTTCGCCCTTATCGGTATGATTTACGGACGTACCCACACACGTGACGTCCGTGAACTCAGCGGACTGATGAAGGTCATGCCTTTCCTGGCAGTCTGTTATGTGATTGCCGGTCTTGCCAACTTAGGCTTGCCGGGACTCAGCGGCTTCGTTGCCGAGATGACCATCTTCACAGGGTCTTTCCAGCACCCCGACACATTCCACCGTGTCTGGACGGTCATCGCCTGTACATCCATTGTGATTACGGCAGTCTATATCTTAAGACTGGTAGGCAAGATCCTGTACGGTACTTGTACCAACAAGCATCACCTTGCTTTGACCGATGCCACTTGGGACGAACGTACAGCTGTCATTATCCTTATGGCCTGCGTAGCCGCCCTCGGTATGGCACCGTGGTGGATAAGCGAAATGATTGGAGACAGTGTTTCGAGATTCATGATTTAAGATTTATGATTTGCTGATACATGCGCGTAAATCATAAATCTTAAATTTCAAATCTTCAATCTCAAATCATAAACATAAATCATAAATTATAAATCATAAATTTCTAACATGGATTATTCCCAATTTCTCCTGTTGAAAGAAGAGTTGTCGCTGGTACTGGTCATCGTCATCCTCTTCATAGCCGACCTCTTCATGAGTCCGGATGCACACAAGAACAGCGGCAAGCCGATGCTGAATACCATGCTCCCCGTTGTTCTGCTCGCCATACATACGCTTATCACGATTGTGCCCGGACCTGTGGCCGATGCTTTTGGCGGCATGTATCACAACCAGCCGATACAAAGTATCGTGAAGTCCATCCTGAGTATCGGTACACTGATTGTGTTCCTGATGGCACACGAATGGATGCGCCGTCCCGACACAGCCATCAAGCAAGGTGAGTTTTACGTGCTGACACTTTCTACCCTGCTGGGCATGTATTTCATGATATCGTCCGGACACTTCCTGATGTTCTTCATCGGTCTGGAAACAGCAAGTATTCCTATGGCAGCCTTGGTTGCCTTCGACAAGTACCGTCACCATTCCGCCGAGGCAGGCGCCAAATACATTCTCACCGCGCTTTTCTCAAGCGGGCTGTTACTGTATGGCATCTCCTTGATCTATGGCTCGGTAGGTACTCTCTATTTCGCGGATATCCCGGCCCATCTCGACGGTAATCCTCTACAGATCATGGCATTCGTATTCTTCTTCTCCGGCATGGGATTTAAAATCTCACTGGTACCGTTCCATCTTTGGACGGCCGACGTTTACGAAGGCGCGCCAAGTACGGTTACCGCCTATCTGAGCGTCATCTCCAAAGGTTCTGCCGCTTTCGTGCTGATGGCCATCCTCATCAAAGTATTCGCACCGATGGTTGCACAATGGCAGGAAGTGCTCTACTGGGTTACTATCGCCTCTATCACATTGGCCAACCTTTTCGCACTCCGCCAGCAGAATTTAAAACGACTGATGGCTTTCTCAAGTATCTCCCAAGCCGGATATATCATGTTGGGCATCATCAGCGGAACATCGCAAGGCATGACGTCACTGGTGTACTATGTACTGATATATATGTTTGCCAACCTGGCAGTATTTACCGTCATCACCATCGTGGCGCTCCGTGCACACAAATATACACTGGAAGATTATAACGGGCTGTACGGCACCAATCCGAAGCTGGCTTTCCTGATGACACTGGCGCTGTTCTCCCTGGCCGGCATTCCGCCGTTCGCAGGTTTCTTCTCCAAGTTCTTCATCTTTGCGGCGGCGTTCCGGAGCGGCTTCCACCTGCTGGTGTTTATAGCCCTGCTCAATACAATCATTTCACTTTACTATTACCTGAGAATAGTGAAGGCAATGTACATCAACAAGAGCGATGAGCCTATCGCGGCATTCCGCAGCGACAATTATACCCGCGCCAGCCTGGCTATATGTACACTGGGCATCCTGGCACTGAGTATCGCCAGCGCAGTATATCAGTCCATTGACAAATTCTCATTCGGACTATAACAATCAGCCTTTATAAAAGGAGGTGTGTCAAAACTGATAAAAGAACGCAAATTACACAAATTACGCAAAAAAGCGAATCTGATAATCGTTGATTATCAGTAGTCATTAAAAAGCAGGGGTTGCGTAATTTGTGTAATTTGTGTTCCAAATCTTTATTTTGACACACCTCCCTTTGTCATAAAAAAGATTATCCTATCGGCAAGGTAAACCAGAAACAAGAACCCTCACCCACCTTGCTGTCAACTCCGATAGTCCCTCCCAGTTGCTCAATGATACTCTTGCTGATGGAAAGTCCCAAGCCCGTCCCGGGTACAAAAGTATCCAGCTTCACAAAACGGTCAAACACTTGCGCCTGCTTTTCCGGCTCGATGCCGATGCCTGTATCAGCCACATAGAAGCGCAGACGGTTTTCGTCCAAGGGTTCATACCCCACCCGGATACTGCCGGCAGAAGTAAACTTGACGGCGTTGTTGACAAAGTTGGCAAGAACCTGGTTCAGACGGTTGCGGTCGCTCACTATCTGGCACTCCGGCAAATGAGAGTCGAAAAGGAGCTCGACTCCCGGTTTGACTTTCATGCGCATAGTACGTACAATATCCTCACATAAAAGATTCACATCCAATGCACGTTTGGTAAAGTCGAATGTCCCGGCCTCTATTTTGGACAAGTCAAGGATGTCCGAAATCAACTGTAGCAACAAGTCATTGTTCTCCTCCACAATCGCTATATACTGTTTCCTTTCCTCAACGTTTTCCGTCTCCCCCAACAAGCTGGAAAAACCAACAATGGCATTCAAGGGAGTACGGATCTCATGGCTCATATTGGCAAGGAAAGCAGATTTCAAACGGTCTGCCGCCTCGGCTTTCTCCTTAGCCTCAATCAACATGGCTTCCGTTTCCTTCAATTCCGTGATATCATAATTGACGCCGATCAACTCAATCTGCCCATTTTCCGGCTGATATTGGTTGACCACGACATTGGTACGTATCCAGTTCCACTTATTCTTCTCATCCTGCCGCAAAATACGCAGTTCTCCTCTAAAATCCTTTGCCTCACCGGTACACGCTTTTTGAAAGAAGTCCAGCATCCGTGTCCTGTCCTCCGGATGCATCCTTTCATAAACCCCGACGACATCCGTCAAAGGAGCATTCTCGTCTTCACCCATATTCTTATACCACTGCTTGATGGCATATCCCTTCCGGTCCAGCAGATTCAGTTTGGCATAACCCACTTTGGCATAGTCCGATATAAGCAAGAAGAAATTCTCAAAATCACAAATACGGCTCAAGGTGTCAATACGTTCCGTGTTGTCGATATTAATCATCACATAACCGGTGAACACCCCCTTACTGTCGTAAACCTTACTAATCTTGGTATACAGATTGATGACCTCCGTTTTGTCTGTAGGGTAATAGCCCCGGATAGTCTCGAAGGAGTAGTCCAGACGGAAATCCACCTCATCTTTCGTTTTTATCTGTTCTATAAACGCAGCAGAGAAATTGGGATTCGAAAACAGATTGATACCTATTATATCCGCCTTGTCCTTGATCCCGAATATTTCCATGTCCTTATTGTTAACATCCACCAGACACCCTTCTTGATCATATATCTCTACGCCGGCCGGAATATTGGCAAATATACTGCGGAACAATTTCTCACTATGATCCAATGCCTGATGAGCCTGTATAGTGTCTGTTGTATCCAAAAACAGGGCAACCACCTCATTCTTCTGAGGAGAATACATTACCACATGACACATCTTTTCCGTACGCCCGAAACACATATCCAGTTCCTCATGTACATCAGACTGCAGAATATCGGTCAGGAAATCCAGCTTCGGAGTCACATCACTATAAATATCGGAAGCCTTTCTATGAATATAATCAGACACGGAGATACCGAACAACTCCGCAAAGACTTCATTGATATCCGTCAAGGTGTAATCAACAGGCTTTCCGTCCTTATCACATATAACGGACATACGGACATATCCCAAAGGCATGTAGCGGAACAAATCGTTACGGAAACTACAGTCGCGGGCCACATGGTCCTTCACCCTCCGCAACTCGATACAGATACTGATGATATTAGCCAGAGAGCTGAACCATTGATAGTCCTCGTTAGACCAGCTGATTTGCCGTTCCAGCAAATCAACCCCCATATATCCCCATACCTGCTCGTTCGCAACCAAAGGAAGCGCCATCAGTGACGTTACATTTTGCTTCACCAACAGGGCACATTCACTCTCGGCCGCTTCCGGCAACTGCCTGTACGACTCCAGGATGATGGGCTTCTGTGACCGTATCTGTGAAGTCCACCAGGGAAGACGCTCTGTCGGAATATCCCGCATCGTGTCCATGATCGGGACTGCCCCATCGGAAACCACTTCATAAATACAACTCTGGCTCCGGAATTCTTCTGTATATTTAAAGATATAGACACGTCCCCCCTTGAAATATTCAAGGATATCATTCAATATCTCATAAATGCCGGGATCTACCTCATCGTCCTTCAAGAAATGGAACAATGACTGGGATATGGAATTCTGCCTGTACAGCAGATTGTTGATCCGGTGCATGATCCGGCCCTCTTTCTTGATGTCCGGCCCTTCTTCCAGGCACTGGAGCACTCCAAAAACTTTCAGGCCTCCATCCGGTGTACGTTCCTTGTATCCCATGCGGGAACGCACCCACACCATCTCATCCTTTACGGAAACGGGAAAAACCTGTTCACAAACATCCAGTTCCTCTAAGGCCAAGAACCTGCGGCTGATGTGCACACGATAATCTTCATGTATCCTCTGCTTGAAATCGGCAAAACTTACAGTATCGCTTTCCAACCCCAGAAGCTTACATATATATTCCGAACATAAATATTGCCTGGAAGAAAAGTCGGCTTCCCACCACCCTATCTGGCCAAGCATAGACAAACGGCGAAAACGCTCTTTCTCATCACCATATTCGGTATTCATACATATTCGTTTTATCAATTGTACAAAAATAAGCATAAAACTCCAACAAACAACCCTCAGATATATATTTATCTTTATTTGAAAGCAAAAGATAGAAAAAAGGCAAAAGAGCGTAATGAAATCGTAACGTGTTTGAAAATGAAACGTATAGCCTGCGTATTCTCCCCGTAATATTTTAGCCTCATCTTTGCAGCGGATTAAAGAACGTATAAAAGATGAACATGAAACTGAATTCGGGAAAAATTTTCTTTCTTATTTTACTGTTGGCAATCTCCGCCATGCCTGCCATGGCAGACAACATAAAAGGGGCTGTCACCGACAAACAAACCAAGGAACCGCTGACCGGGGCCACCATACAGATATCCGGAACCTCCAGAGGCGCCGTGGCCGACATAGACGGAAACTACATACTGGAAATACCCAACGGGACCTACACGCTGACCGTGAAATATATCGGTTACAAGGACATCACCCGGAATGCCGTAAAAGTAAACGGTGAAACTCTGCTGGATTTTGAGATGGACAGTGACGCGCAGACCTTGAGCGAAGTGCAAGTCACAGCCAAGAAGAATCTGGAAGGTGAGCGCGCCTTGCAGATGGAACGGCAGAAGGCAACGCTCGCCATCGAGAACTTAGGTTCCAAAGAAATGGGAATCAAGGGCATCGGCAATGTAGAAGAGGGAGTGAAGAAAATCACGGGCATTTCCATCGCCAATGCCGGGCAACTGATTGTACGGGGACTCGGAGACCGTTACAGCGCGACCACCTTGAACGGACTGCCCATCGCCTCGCCGAATCCGGACAACAAACTGATTCCGCTCGACCTCTTCCCGTCCAGCACCGTACAGAACATTACCGTGAGCAAGGTATATGACGCGGGATCCTTCGCCGACTATTCCGGCGCACACATCGACATCAACACCAAGGAAAACGTCACCAGTGATTTCTTCAACCTCAGCTTCAACACAGGCGGCAAGTTCAACACACTGGGCAAGGAATGCTACCGGATGGACAGAGACGGCTCGCTGTTCAACACCCCTTCCATAGACCGTGCGGCACTGGATATGAGCCGCACCGAATTCAACGAGTATGTAAAGACCAAAAACATATTCAACACTTCCTTTGCCGTCAGCAAGAAAACGTCCCTGCCCGAACTGGGCGGAAACATCGGTATCGGCAAGAATTTCGGCATCGGCAACCAGACACTAAGCGTGCTGGCCTCCATCAGTGCCTCAAACGGACATCAAACCATGAACGATGCATTCTACAAGACTCTGGAAGCCAGCGGAAACGCTTTGGACAGTTTCGGCTACGACAGCTATACAGACGAGCTGAAGCTTGCCGCGCTGGGCTATCTGGGCTACACGCTACGCAAACATGACCGCATAGGCTACACCTTCTTCTACGCCCGCAACGCCAGTGATACCTATCAGCGCCGGGAAGGCAAAGACTCCGAAGGCTACGAACTGACCGGCAGCAACAATGCCACCCATATATATACCCTTTGGAACCATCAGCTGAACGGCCAGCACAATTTCGGCGGGCAGGAACAATGGGAACTGACCTGGGGAGCTTCCTACGGCAAGACAAGCAGCGAAGAACCGGACCGACGCCAAGTGATGTACATCAAGAACAGCCAGGGAGGCCTCAGCCTCTTCACCTTGAACCAACAAGAGACCGCACGCTACTTCGGCGAGCTGGACGAGGAAGAGTGGAACGCCGGCTTCGGGCTGAAATGGAAATGGAACGAACGGAACTTCATCAAAGCCGGTTTCAACTACAAGGACAAGAACCGTGACTATGCCGGCACGCGATTCTACTACGATGTACGGAAACTGAAGCCCACCATCGACAACATATATGATACGGACGGCTTTCTGAACCAGGAAAACATAGCCAACGGCAGCATCACCGTAGGACGCTATATGTACCCTTACGAGACCTATCAAGCAGGCAACGACATTTATGCCGGCTATCTGCTGACCGATTTCTACCCCACCGAGTCCATATTGGTGAACTTAGGCGTGAGGTATGAAATCAGCAAACAGTGGGTGAAGTATGCCACAGACGGAGGCGAAAAGTATTCCAAACGCCGTAATCTGGACAAAAACGACTTCTTCCCCACCCTGAACCTGAAGTATGCAGTAAACGAGGAAAACAGCCTCCGATTTTCCGTCTCACGTACCGTCACCCGTCCGTCCTTCATCGAAATGGCACCGTTCCTTTACCAGGAATCCTACGGGTCGGCACAGATTCGCGGTAATGCGGAATTAGAGAACGGCTACAACTTTAACTTCGACCTGCGGTATGAGCTCTTCAAGAAAAACGGCGACATGCTCTCCGTCACCGGTTACTTCAAATACCTTGACAAGCCCATCGAGCGTACCCAAATGCTCAACGGAGGCAGCACGATACACTCTTTCAACAACGCCGACAACGGTATGGCAGGCGGCGTGGAGGTAGAAATCCGCAAAGAACTGGTACGCGACCTGCGTCTGGGCGCCAACGTCAGCTACATGTACACCAACGTGAAGCTGCCCGAAAGTGGAGCCTATACCAACAAGGAACGTTCCCTGCAAGGAGCGTCGCCCATCCTCGTGAACGCCGACCTTACCTACTCTCCCCGTTTCGGCGAGATACGCCAGCTGAACCTCGCCCTGCTCTACAACCTGCAAGGCAGCCGCATCCATTCCGTAGGAATATCCGGCCTGGGAGACGTGAAGCAGCAAGCCGTACACACACTGAACTTCAACGCCGGTTACAACTTCAACAAGCATTTCAGCATGAAGTTTCAGGTGAACGACCTGCTGAACCGCGCGGTCGTCTTCAAGCAAGAAGTGCCGAAGACAGGGCAGACAGTCGAAGTGGAACGCTACAAGAAAGGCGCGAACTTTGAAATAGGCGCAAGCTACAACTTCTAAAAAAATAAACAAACAAAACTTTACTCCTCTCCCCCCTTTGGGAAAGGAACCGGAGTGAAGCTATAATCACTAACCAATAAACAAATTGAATTATGAAATCTTTAAACTGGAAATTGTGTTCACTGGCTCTGGCAGCCGGAATGTCTTTCTTCACTTCATGCAGCGACGACAACAACGGAACCGAAGGAGAGAATGGCAACGGAATTGAAAACGGCGCTACACTGAAAGGCACCATCACCTCGGATGTAACCTTGAAAGCCGGCAATTCCTATAAACTGAGCGGCGAGTACATCGTAGAGAACGGTGCAACGCTGATCATCGAAGAGGGTGTAACCATCACTGCCATCGGTGATGACGACATCGTAGATTATATCCTTGTGAAACAAGGCGGTAAAATCAATGCAGTAGGTACGGCAGACAAACCCATCGTCATGACCAGCGACCTGAAAGAGCCGGGTGCATGGGGCGGTATCCATATCTGCGGCAAGGCACAGACCAACGTAGGATCGGGAGTCTCCGAAATCGGTGACGCTGCATACGGCGGCAACGATGATGCCGACAATTCCGGAACATTACGTTATGTCCGCGTCGAATACAGCGGCTACGCATTCAATCCGGAGAAAGAGGCCAACGGCATCACTTTCTACGGGGTGGGTAACGGTACTACAGTTGACCACTGCGAAGCATATAAAGGTTCAGACGACGGTTTCGAGTTCTTCGGCGGTACGGTCAATATCAGCAACATGGTAGTGGTAAGTTGCAGCGACGACTCTTACGACTGGACCGAAGGCTGGAGAGGAACAGGCACCAACCTGGTGGCTTACCAAGAACCGAAGGCCACGCTAGGCTATGACTGCGACTGCCTCATCGAAGCGGACAACTATGAAAACGACTTCACCGCCACGCCTATAGCCCATCCTACCTTGAAAAACCTCATCTTCGTAGGCAACGGTTCCACAGAAAACAAACGGGGAATCCGCCTGCGCCGCGGTACCCAGGTAACCATTGACGGTGCCAAGGTTTGCGGCAAGGGAAATGCGGTTACCCTGGAAAGTGAAGAGACCGAGAATGCCCTGCTGGCAGGTACATCCAAGTTGAAGAACATGACTGTTGACTCCAAGCTGAAGAGTGAAAAGGGTATCTACACCCACGAGGCATTCGTAGCCGCGGGAAATACCGTTGACACCAGTCTGGCATACGATTCTTTCGAAGCCATCAAGGCAGAATGTGACTGGATGAGCGGTAATTGGGTAAAATAAAACTGAGTGGAAAAACTTTATTCAAAGCTTGCGGATATCCGTTCGCAAGCTTTGAATACATGTTCGCAGCCTGTGAATATCCGTTCGCAAGCTGCGAACAGAGTTTTCTCCTAACTCTGCAAGCTTTTAGTCCTACCTCAGAAAGCTTTTCCAGTAGCTTCCTTGAAAGTTCTCTATATGTAACATGAGCATTGAACGTCAAGAGAAAGCCCTTTGGAAATCCCTGCCTGACGGAGACTGGAATACCTGCAAGTCAAATTCCGGAATAATGGCCAGTACGTGGTCGAAGACATCGGCTTGTACCCCTTCATACGGCACCCAGTCTTTAAGGGCACAGAAGAAATAAAGCTCCATAGGAATACCATGGTCGGTGGGCTGCAACTGGCGTACCATGCAGGTAAGTTCCTGGTTCACATCGGGAAGGCTCTTCAGATAAGCCGTGAGGTAGGCACGGAAAACGCCTAAATTCGTCTGGCGACGGCCATTGACAAGAATGGAGTTGTCAATATGGTTCTCGGCATTATATTCCTCAATGACCTGCTCCGTATGTTCCACATACTCCTTCAAAAGACGAATCTTACGGTATTTTGCCAACATTTCCGGAGTGCAGAACTTGACGCTCGTCATATCGATATTGATGGAACGCTTTACACGCCGTCCCCCGCTCTCACGCATGCCGCGCCAGTTCTGGAAAGAATCGCTGACAAGCAGGTAAGGAGGAATCGTTGTGATTGTATGATCCCAATTACGCACTTTAACGGTATTCAAGGTGACTTCGATGACTGTACCGTCCGCGCCATATTTGGGCATCGCAATCCAGTCGCCCACTTTCAGCATATCGTTGGCAGAAAGCTGCACGCCCGATACGAACCCCATAATACTGTCCTTGAATACCAGCATCAGAATGGCCGCCGAAGCTCCCAACCCCGCCAACAAGGAGAGAGGCGACTTGTCGATGAGAATGCTGACGACAACAATGGCCCCGACAAACCACAGGATAACCTGCACGGTTTGCAGCATGCCTTTCAACGGACGGTCACGAAGCTGCTCTTTCTCGCTATAGACAACATAGACCGCTTTCAGAAAAGAGTTGATGAAGCTTAGAAATACAATAAGTATATATATCAGACAAACACGCTGGATAAATCCCAAAGTAGATGAGCTTGTCTCTGCAAATGCCACCGGAACAAAAATATAAATAATGACCGGAGCCACCATACGGCTGAGATGCACCATTACCTTGTGGTCGAAAACAATGTCGTCCCAAGTCGCCTTTGTCTTCCTGACAAGATGAGCCACCGCCTTCATCAGGATGTGCCTGCATACCGCATCGGCCACAAAAGCAATGACGAGTACCAAGGCAAAGGCAATAAACTGGTCCAGCACATCCGCCAGAGAGGGAGCCACTCCCAAAGAGATCAAAAGTTCATCTATATTCTTCAGTATATCCATAAAACCGGTATTTTTTTCTTCATCCAAGTTTCTCCCGTTCCAGGAATTCCCGGATATCTTCTTTCAACCACTGATAAAGATAAAGGTTTTTATAGCCGCTGTTTTTCTTCAGCATCAACTCCACATTGGCCTGGCTGTTCTCATAACCGGTCAGTTCATTACGGAACTGTTCGTTATGCTCCGCCAACCGTTTGATTTCCTGTTCCCGTTCGCGGCGCAGGACGGTACACACCGGTATGAGTAGCTTCAAGACCACACAATCCATGATATGGTGTCCTTGGATGTAAAGATAAGCGGTATCGGGAGTCAATCCCAGGCGTTGCAGTTCTTCTCCCAAACGGTCGACATGCTCTATGTACTTCGGGAAACGGGTTTCCAGTTCAGAAAGTTTCGCCGATACCGTGCGCTGCATTGCATCCAGGCTGCTATAAGGATGACGGATATTGACTTCCTGCAGACGTACGCAAGCATTAAAATCGTACATGGGGAAAGTATGTGTGTCATGTTGGCGATAAAACCAGACATTCCATAAGAACAACGGGTAAGCTATCTGCGAATAGCGTTTCAAGAATGCCGGAAAGTCCAGTATAAACCGGTCGTTCAGCGTAGCCTGCACACAGACCTCACGCAGACTGTCCGCAAAACAATGGAAGTTCTCTATGGCGTATCCGTAAGTCTGGAAAATATAAGGATTCCGGTTGATCTTGCGCGACACATTGGTGGCCCCCTGCAACAGGAAATCATAATCACTATCTACACAGGCAATCAGGCTGCGCCCCAGTTCAGCCGTATTCAAGGTGTTCATCAGCACCATCTTCTTTCCTTTTGCCAACGAAGTGGCCGAAGGAAGCATCACTTGAAAATAACGTTCGTCATTTTCAAACTCCGACAGCAATGTCCGCCAGAAAGCTATATCGTCATAACTTTCCACATACGCCACAATACGCCTGCGAGTTTTCTTCGGCGAAAGCTTGCGGGCGGCGTCCAGATAGGCCGAGGTCAAATTATGTCTTAAAGAAGTCGCCATGTTCACCTTGTCACTTTACCGTCTTGCCACTATCGTCTATACCGGTTGAAATATCGCTAACTTCCGTCACGGCATCCAGCCAGCCTTCCATAATGACCGCCGGAGAATGCGTTGTAAGAATCAGCTGTACATTAGGGTTCAGATTGCGTATCATGCCGATAAGCTTCTGCTGCCATTCTATGTGCAACGACGCCTCCGGTTCGTCCATGAAGAGCACGCAATGGTCCCCGTCCCGCACCAGGACAGTCAGCAGGATTACAAGCATCTGCTTCTCACCGGATGAAAGTTTATAAGGAGAAAGGCGTTCACCGTCTTGATAAAAGATGATGTCATTGCTCTTGCGGTCAATCTTCTTGCGGGTATAGCTGAACAGGTCGTCCATCATATCCTGGAATTTCCGTTTGGGTATAGACAGGGCAGGAGCCAAGCCACGCTGTTCTTCATCACCGCCCAGCAAGTCAATCATCTTGTTGCCTACATTGACCTGATAGTCCAGATAACGGCGCTGCAGCAGATAAATCTGCCAGTCCAGTTCCGACTTCACTTCCGGATCGGCCATACGGGCCGTAAAATCCCCCATAATGAGCGGACGGTCATAGCTACGAATGACATCGTACGGTATGAAAGTAGCCTCCGGATTATCAAAAAAGACATGCACCCCGTTCTTTTCATCACTTTTCACTTCTCCGGAAGTCTGTTCCAGATAGTTGACCGAACGGTTCAGGATAGTGGTCTTTCCCACTCCGTTGATTCCGGAAAGAATGTTGACGTCGGGACGCAAATCCCATGCGATATCGTATCGGTGCCACAGTCCGTGTATGACGATACGTTTGATATAGTTGGCCTGTACTTCCATGATTTCTTACGTTTAATGGAGTTTATTTCTTCAGTTCGGAAAAATAGGCATCAAGCAGATTCTTGGCCGCCACGAAAGAAGTCAGATTCCCCTGCAACACCTGTTTTTCCTTGTCCGCCAGCATCGCTTCAATCTTGGGGTTATGATAAAAACTGTCGCGAAGCTGTTCGTTGATGGTCTCATACATCCAATATTTGCTTTGCTCATTACGACGGTATTCAAAATAACCGTTGTCTTTAACAAAATCAATATATTGATATACCATGTCCCAGACTTCCTTCACCCCTAAATTATAAAATCCGGAGTAAGTAAGTACCTGAGGCGTCCAGCCGCTTTCCGGAGCAGGGAAAAGGTGCAGGGCATTGCGGAATTGCGCTGCCGCCAGCTTGGCACGCTCCAGATTATCCCCGTCCGCCTTATTGATAACAATACCGTCCGCCATCTCCATGATGCCGCGTTTGATGCCTTGCAGCTCATCCCCCGTACCAGCCAGCTGGATCAACAGGAAGAAATCCACCATAGAATGCACGGCTGTTTCACTCTGTCCCACCCCGACCGTTTCCACGAATATCTTGTCAAAACCGGCGGCTTCACAAAGTACAATCGTTTCCCGGGTCTTACGGGCTACACCGCCCAATGAACCCGCCGACGGACTGGGACGGATAAATGATTTGGGATGCACGGACAACTGTTCCATACGTGTCTTGTCACCCAAAATGCTACCTTTGCTCCGTTCGCTGCTGGGGTCGATGGCAAGGACCGCCAATTTTCCGGCATATTTTTCAAGGATGTGCAGCCCGAATACATCGATAGAAGTACTCTTACCGGCACCGGGCACACCGCTGATGCCTATACGGACAGAATTTCCCGAATAAGGCAAACACTTCTCTATCACCTCCTGCGCTATCGCCTGATGTTCCTGTTTCACGCTTTCCACCAATGTTACGGCCTGGCTCAGTATCGTAACATCGCCCTTCACAATACCTTCCACATATTCTGCAACGGAAAGTTGACGTTTCTTTGGTTTCCGCTTCAAATAAGGATTGACAGATGACGGTTGCTCAACACCTGCATTGACAACCAAGCCCTTGTATGCTTCACTATTCTCGGGATGTTCCATGATAAGATTTCTGATTGATGGATTTCTTATTGTTTCGCCTTAATATTGATTTCTACCTTCGGTTGCATCGGATCGTTCGTTATCATCAGCAGACGCAAATGACGGCGTTTCTTACCGATATTCCTTTTCACCACCGTCACACGCAGGCGGGTGCTTTCACCCGGTTGCAACAGACTCTTCTTCAGACTGACACCTACCGCCGGATGGAATACCTGCAGTTTGCTTATCTGTAACGGCGCACGCCCGGTATTGGTTAAAATGATATCCTGGCGGGCCTTTGACTTCTTGGCCAAAACAGGACTCATGTCAATATCCTTGGCAGAAAGGCTGATTGCCGGCGCATTTGCCTTTTCCGTATCAGTCATGCCGGAGAAGTCCGGCAAAAGGATAGCGGAAACCGGGATCTCATTTTCATCTCCTACCTTGTCACCGGCAAAACGTGCCAGATAGACAGAAGTTTGCGTCAGTCCAAGGTCAGCCAGTTTCTCAGAATCCAACGTCAAGGTAATCATGCCTTTTTCTCCTTTCTGCAATACATGGGGCTTCGCTTCCATCCGGAGATAAGGGGGCAAATGCATCAAGACAGGTTCGTACGGGCGTTCGGAAAGATTTACTACCCCCATGTGAAGCACCGGTTTCTCCCCATGCTGCACATCGGGAAAGTCAAGACTGTTCCTGTCAATACGGATCTGCCCGATGAGGTACGGATGGGTCTTGGTAAAATCCTTGATTTCCCGCACAACCTCTCCATTGAATTTCAGATACACCAAATGGGGCTGCGCATTGGTATATATCGCAACGGATTTCTGGAAATGCCCCAAAGCCTCTGCATCGAACGTCACACTGACAGTGCCTTTAGCCCCCGGAGCAATGGGAGTCTTGGTCCATTGAGCCACAGAACAGGCACAATCCGGATCTACCTCAGTGAGCACCAAAGGCTGGTCACCCGTATTCGTAACGGTATATTGCGCCGTCACCGGATGCTTCCATTCTATCTGGCCGAAACTATGCATTTCGGTATTGGAGGTAAAACGGGGCTGAGCCACGGCTGTACCCACTAACGCGGTTATTGAAAATAATGTTATAAGTATTCGCTTCATCTATTTTATTATCAAAGTTTTTTCTTAATACCACGACTTACAAGCATATCTCGTTAGAAGCACATGCCCTCAAACTTTTTGAACAAGTCTTTTATTTCTTCAGTCTTCAGCATTTCTATTTTTAGGCAGTGAGGAGCTTCTTTCCTTTATACGCTGTCTTTAATTAGCTGCACAAAAATAGGAGTTTTCGTTGAGAGTACCTAAAATAAATAGTGATAAGTGATTTGCTTATTCCTATCAAATCACTTATCACCAAACACTGATCACTATTTTAAAGTTTCCCTGTTATTTTATAACTACAGTTCCACCAGTTGAGTGTGAAGCATATTCCGGAGCATAGGCACACTGGATGGTAGCCAGGCCGGTTTCGTAGGTTCCACCACGCGCTATGCGGTAACTATGTTCCAGCACATAGACCCCCTTACCCAAATGATCGAAGAAAAAGTTGGTGGCAGCATCTTCTACTTCCACATAATAGCCGAAACCATTATTCCATCGATAACCGGAAAGTGCTCCTACCGGTTCGAAACAAGCACCACGCTGGTCTTTCAATTGGATGAAGTCCATAGCCCGGTCCAAGCTGATGGTCAGGCGTGAAACAACTTTATCACCAACGGATAATTGAGCAACATCAGTAATTGGTCGCAAGGACTTCTTGCCATCGGCTGCAATATGTTCTACATATAACTCTTTTTTAACATTCAATTCGCCCCCCTGTTGTTTCACATCAGATATCGGGGAAAGATACTGAGCGTAAACAGCTCCCCAGGCAATGCCCGCATCCCGTTTCTCAACAGTAACGGAGTTGGCTTCCAACTCGGGGCTGCCTTGCGTAAAGGTCTCCTTTACGTATCCCAATCCGGGAACAGTGGTTTTTGCCGGAGAAAACGTCTCCAGAACTTTACCGCCCAAAACAATACGTACATCTCCACCGTTCTCCAACAAGTTGCCGCCCTGGCAAAGCAAAGCATAAACGGCATCAGCGGTAGCCACCGGAGAATTCCAGCCGACAGTCTGCTTTTGTTTCAACAGCCAAAGTTTCATCTCTTCTACCAAAGCTTCATTACCACCTGCCATAAGCAGGGCTTCCATCACTTCTACATGAGCAGGTATGGGCAACATTCCCCAAGCATACGGATTGGCATGGAAAGCAAAATAAGCTCCCATTTCATCCGTCCGCACCAAGTGTTCCTTGATGGACGCCAAGAACTCGTTCGCTTGGCCGGTACGTCCGGCTTTCAACAAGATGACAGCAGACTGTGCCTTGCGTACCATTGTTCCGTTTTCAAGATTACGATTCACCATAGAAAGGAAGTAGCGGTAAGCAGCTTCGTTTGCAGCAGGTACCTTTTCGTTACCGAGGGCTACCAGATAAAGGTAATTCATGGTAGCATCGGAAATAGTAGTGATCTTAGCACCGTTCTTTTCCGCCTTACGAATCATACGGTATTCCTCCAAAGCCTGCTTATGCAGAAAAGCAAAAGCTTTCTGTTTCATTTCAACTACTTCTGAAGGAAGTGGTTCTTTCGTCATTAAAGGAAGACGTACTAATAATCCGGTGACATAACCGGTGATATATTGACTGCCGGACATGCCTTTGTACCAACTCCATCCACCATCTTCACCCTGCAATTCTTTCAACTTGGTGAAGGCTGAGAGATTACGGCCATTCATTTGGTTAACATCAAATAAAGTGGCGATACGTGCCTGTTGTTCCGCCTCGGTAGTAGCTTCAAGCAACCAAGGTGATTCGGCGAGCAAGATATTCTTCACGTCCTGGTTCTTCTCCAACCGGCTGAGGAAAGTATTTTTAGTTCCACCTGCCAGTTTCCAACGATCGAACACTGCCTTGATACGCGGCTGGCTGTTGGCTATAAATCCGGCCAGACTATTGGCATAATAAGCAGTAGCCCAGGATATAGCATTCTCTGTGGATGGCAAGCTCAGCACCGGTAAAGCTTGCACGGCATACCAGGCAGGATTTCCGGTAAACTCTACCGTCAAACGACGTTCGGTCGCCGTACGGGCATTATGATTGAACAGGCTATCCAATGAGAATGTACGTGTTTCTTCTCCACGAACAGGCATCGCAAGCGTTTCTGTTATATACTCTTTATTGCTCAATACAGGCAACAGATGTTGTTCGCCATCACTGAACGCCCCACCATCGGCAACCATACGAACCCCTAGTAAATCATAACGGCCTGTCACCTCAAAATGGAAGTCAACAGCAGATGTTTTTCCCTCTTCCACCGAGAATTTCCGGCGTTGGGTAGCAACAACCTTTTCCGTCATCGGGTCGAAAAGAGTAAATGTCACTGTTCCCTTTACCGCCTTACCGGTCAGATTGGCTATAGAAGCGGCTATCTGTGTCTTGTCGCCTACACGGACAAAACGAGGCATATTCGGCGTAAGCATAAACTCCTTGGCGGTAACGGCAGACGCATCGAGCATTCCCGTCATCATATTCTTGGTATGTGAGTATCCCCGGAAGTTCCAACGGGTCAAGCTTTGCGGCATCACAAAGGAGAAAGCGATTTCTCCCTGTTCATTGGTACGGAGCTGCGGATAGAAGAAAGCCGTTTCTGCAAAATTGGTGCGAAGATCTACCGCAGGTTGCAAAGTCTGTGCACCCACAGGGATGAATTCTTCTTCAAAAACAACATCACTGACTCCGATATCCTCAGCCGTTGCAAGCCGCTCCCCGGATTCGGCAGCAGGAACAAATTTCATCTCCACTTTCGCCGCAGCACTATTCAGGCTATGCGCATTCAATCTTCCGGTCGCAGACTTTGTCCGCACATTTCCATACCCTACTACTACAGTCTCCTCCAAAGAAGCGTTATCTTCAACCATCACTATCCGCAACACATCATCCATGTAAGGAGAACAGAAATGGTCAAACTGCCAAGCAGGTACTTTCCAAGCCTTCAACGGAAAATAGACTGAGAAATAATTGGTGTCGTAATGGCTTGCATTACGGAAAGCCCCATATAAATAACTCGGATAAAAGACCTTCAGCAACTGGTCGCGACTATAGATTTTATCCAAAGAAGCGTCATACATAGTTGCCAACATCTCGGCAGTGGCAGGCAAGCCCTGGGGCGTCTTTATGACAAGCTTCCACTCCTCTTTCTGTCCGGGACGCAAACGGTCACGGAATACCTCCCACTTCATGTCAAGGGTGCGCTCGGGCTGCCGCTTCTTCAGATACACCTGATGGCTGTACATTTCCCCGCCTTTCACAAAATTGAAAAGAACAGTGATTCCTTCTCCATACATCTCCTTATAAGGAAATTCCATGCGGACAATTGTATCGTTCAAGTGCAAGACACGGCTCTCAATACGTTTTCTGTCACAAAATACATCCATAAGCACATACGCTTCCTGATAAGAGGTACCCAGCAGGAAAGCGGCAGGATGACGGGCATCAAACTCTTCGTTCTCCTTATAATAGAACAGCTCCGTAAATGCAGCCGGACGTACATCATTTTTTGAGAACAGCATGAAACGGTCACCGCCATATTCCCCATTATCCTCTTCGTGCCCTAAACTGTCACGAACGGAAAGTTCCAGGCTATAGCTTCCCGAAGGCAGCTTGCTCCAAACCGGGAAATCCTGACGTTGATTCGCGATAAAATCTCCCGTCAGAACAGCCTGTTCCGCTTTTTTGCCTGCTTTTACATTTCTGAATCCAGATCTGTTTTCAGCCGGATAAATACGGTAAGAACCTTTTATATCCTGGGGAACGCCCATTATATTATTTACCCCCCACACAAAGGACAGGCTGTCTTCCTTGCAAATATATTGAGGCAGACGTACATCCAATGAATAGGCTTTAGGCCCTGCCAACAAATTATAAGAAGCAGTCTGTGTTTCACCGGCCTCATCCGTCACCACAGCTTCCACATGATAAGTATAGACATTGCCCAACCGGCCTGCATTCTCTCCGGCGGGTGCATCCAAAGTCAGCGGAATGGCAAAATCACCGTCGGTATCCAGCTGCAAGGTATCTGCCAGCAACGGTTTGTCAGCATCCCCCCAATAACCCATTCTCGGACTCCGGCGAGTCACGGTATAAGCCAACGGCACCTCTTGCACTGTCATACCGTTAAATGCCTTGACGTTTCCTTTCAACATTACTTTATCGCCCAGCCGGTAAGCCTCCGCAACCGGGGTAAAGTTTATTTCAAAAGTAGGACGTTTATACTCTTCCACCCTGAAAGACACGGTAGATTGAGGGTCTCCGGTCTGTATGCTGAACATTCCGTTCAGACAAGCGGACGGAAGTACAAACTCAGTACTAAAAGAGCCGAAATCATTGGTTCTCACCTTTTGGGAAGCAAGTTTCTTACGATTTACATCCCAAAGGACCAGTTCATAATCAACCCCTTCCAGCACACAGGCACTATCCTTATTTTGCTTATAGGCAATTCCTTTTACATAAACAGTCTGGCCGGGACGATAAAGCGAACGGTCCGTCAATAGAGCCACTTGCTTCCAGCCGGTATCCATATTATCGTTGTAGGGGCGATTCATATAAACAGTCTGCGGCATCATCGCCGTATCATCTCCCTTGCGAGCCACATAGCTGCGGATTCCATCCTTCCAAATCAAGACAGCCTTTCCACCGGCATCAGTCACCACCTTTTCCACCAACTTCCGGCCCTGTTCATTATAGGAGGAATAGAAACTGACCTGTGCGTCGGCAACCGGCTGTCCGTCATGGGCATCCAATGCGGTTACTTCCATACGTCCGTCTCCCAGATTCAGTGTCAGTACCTTGAAACGGGTAGATACCAAAAACTTGTCTTCCGTACGGACCGTGCCTCCGTCAGACACAACCTGAAGAATATAGACTCCCGTTTCTTGGGGCATTTTAAATTTAAAGACCGTATCTGTAGAAAGATAGGGCACGTCCTCCGGCAATTTCCCCCTGCCGGGCAACGGCTTCAAGTCAAAATGCCTGGAAGACAGCTTCTTCCGGGCATATTTTTTATAGGTGTCCTTGTTGATGCCATGATCCATCCAGGGCACTTCACTCAAATTAGTGGCATACAGGTTCAGAGTAAACCCGGACAGATTGCCGAAGTGTACATTCAGATTGACCGAGTCACCGGGATATCCGCCTCCACGGGTAGTCACGACGAGTTCGGGCTGCAAAATCTGTTCACGTATATTCTTCAGTTCATTGACACGTCTATAGGAAGGATAACGTTTCAATCCCTCATCGCATACCTTCAATGCCTCGGCAATGCTACGTCCCTCTATTCCTGTACGTAAATAAGAAGCTTTCTTTATATAAGCTTCCGCACAAACATCACGCTCACCAAACTCATCAATCAAATTGTCCAATGCCCGGAGATACTCTTTATTTATCAAGTCTCTCCTCATTCTTAAAGTCTGATAAGGTTCACTGCCGAGACCACCGGAAATCTTCCAGTCCCAAAAGTCCAAAGAACAGAGCAAAACAGCGTCTTCCGAACCTGCCCGATGCCGGTAAGCATTGATCATGTTCCCGTAGATACTGTTTATACGATTATGTATCAGAGAATCCACGTCAAAATTCGCCAAAAGCCCATAAGTCGATACGGCACGGCTTGCCAGCAGATGATACAGATCGTGCCGATAAAAACGGCTCCCTTCTTCCAACACCACAAAAGGTATATACTTTTCAGAAGAGATTTCAAGCAAACGAACCGAGTCCTGCAAAGAGGCACGGGCATGTTCGTCAATCCTATCTACAAACTGGCCGATACTCCACTCCCGAATATCTCCGGGAGCCTCATCAACATCCAGTAAGGTACGTGAAGACAAAGCGCGCCGGTTAGCCTGCATCAAATCGGCATACTCACGTGCCAGTAAAGAGTGCAGAATAGCCTTGTTCACAGGATCCTTCTCTGCCAAAACCCAACGTTCCATATTTGCCAGATTGGAATAGAGGCTGTCCGGAGCCAACTTTTGCTGATAAGTTTCCCGGCACAGATAAGCCTTCAACATTTGAGGAGCATTCTGTTCCCTTTCACCTTTCCGATAAATTTCATCGGCCAGCTTTATCACCGTCTGTGGCAAGCTTTTTTTCTGAGCCTGCTCTACCTGTTTCCATAATCTGTCATACGTTTGCGCATGCAATACCGGCAGTCCAAAAACAACCAGCAGCAACAGCATACCACAAAATCTTCGAACTTTCTTCATAATTATTCGCTTGTTAGTCTTTGTATTAATAACAAAGAAAGCGAATAAAGTTCAAACAAATGTAGTTTTGAATATAAAAAATCTTATTCTTCAACAAATAATCAAGAAGATATTATCCGTGAAATCCATAAAGCAGACGCAACAACCTAAAAAAAACAGGGGATATACCCCCGTGGCCATATCCCCTGTTACTATAACAAGTAAGTGTATTTACATTTGAAGGCTATAATACTTCATTGCCTCCATCCAGTTCTTACCGGCTACGGTAAGAGCATGTTTAAATGAATTTACAATCTTTTTTGCCATAATCTTAAAAATTAAACTGTTACCTAAAATCAAACTAAATACCTCGGTCTCTTTACCTCTTCAAGGTATATCCCATTGATAATGCTTCATTCCTACCTACCTCGGCAAGGATGTGTCTCAATGAATTCATCAATTTCTTCTTCATAATGTTGTCCTCCTAAAAATCAATCTTGTTATCCTTAAAAAACGACTAATATCTATTCTTTTTTATGTTTTACAACACAAAAATAGAGCCTTTGTTCAAGCCAAGGAGCAGAAACAAAGGAAAACTTATGTTTTAAAACATATTTCTTGATATATATCAAAAAAGGCAGGATGTTACCCAAAACACCCTGCCTTACTTAGCTGGATAAAGTATCTTCTTACTTCTTTTCCGGAGTCTGTTCTAACGTAGCCACCAGGAAGTCATAGAACTTGGATACGGTAGGAATCAGCGCACGTTCGTCCGGTGAGTGCGGAGAACGCAGCGTAGGACCGAAAGAAATCATATCAAGTCCCGGACAGTTGGCGCCAATAATGCCACATTCCAATCCGGCATGGATTACTTTTACAGCGGGCTCTACACCAAACTGTTGTTTGTAAGATGACTTCATGGCATGCAGAATCGGTGAATCCACATTGGGTTGCCAACCGGAATAAGCCCCGCTCAATTCCACCTTCATACCTGCCATGGCAAAGCAAGCAGACAAACTATCTGCCAGAAAATCTTTCATCGTATCGCAAGAGCTGCGGGCCAGGATACGGATGTCGGCCTTACCGCCGGCAATGGTAACAATGGCAAGGTTGGAAGAAGTCTCCACTGTATCGGGCACGGTGGGTATCATACGCATCACGCCATTCTGACAAGCCATCAGGACGTTTATCATATTATCCTGAATTTCTTCCGGAACTACCGAGGCAGGTACCGCCACATCTTCCATTTTCAGCGTAATGTCACTCTCTATCGATGCATATTCAGCATTAAGCTGCGCTTCATACTCTTTGATATAATCTTCCAGTCCCTCTATATCTTCCGGATTGAACATCATTACAGCATGTGCCTCACGGGGAATGGCATTACGCATGTTTCCACCCTCAAAGCTTGCCAGTTGCGAGTCGAACTCTATCAATAAATCATGCACCACCCGTGCCAGCAGTTTATTGGCATTGCCACGTCCCTGGTTTATTTCCAAGCCGGAGTGACCGCCACGCAAACCCTTCAAGGTAATCCGTCGTGCCACCCAAGCATCAACCGGTTCCTCTTCCTTATATTCCAGTGTGGCAGTGATATCAATGCCACCGGCACAACCGATATAAAGTTCCCCTTCATCCTCGGAGTCAAGGTTCAGCAAGATTTCGCCTTTCAATGTCCCGGGCTTCAGACCGAATGCACCGTACATGCCGGTTTCTTCATCCTTGGTTATCAGAGCTTCCAGCGGACCGTGTTTCAGTCCGTTGTCTTCAAGGACTGCCATGATAGCAGCGACCCCCAAACCATTGTCAGCTCCCAACGTAGTGCCCTTTGCCTTTACCCAATCACCGTCAATATAGGTTTCGATGGGATCTTTTGTAAAGTCATGAACGGTATCGTTATTTTTTTGAGGCACCATATCCATGTGCGCCTGCAGGATGACGCCCTTGCGATTTTCCATACCCGGAGTGGCAGGCTTACGGATAATGACATTTCCGATTTCATCGACAAATGATTCCAAGCCCAACCCTTTACCGAAATCAACCAGAAATCCGGTAATCTTTTCCATGTGTCCGGAAGGACGGGGAATTTGGGTCAGCGAATAGAAATGCTTCCACACATTCTGCGGGGTTAAATTTAAGATTGTACTCATAATGTTTTTAAAATTAGTTTTCGCAAATATAACAGATATATTTCAGAAATCCATGTTCACCAATATTTAAAATACTTTTCCTGTGATGATGCATTAAAATCAGATTGCAATCCCCAAACTTCCGTTCATTCTACATACGGTTCTTTTGTGATTCACCGGCTCCCGTACCCTTGTACTTGCTCTTGGTGCTATTGAATTTGTAGCGGACTGTGAGGCTAACGCTACGGCTGTTGGGTTCTTCAGTCAGCTCCATCATCCGGACAGCCCCAGCGTACATCTTGACTTTATTTTTGCCTGTGTCGAACAAATCAGTGCCACGAAGCAAGAAAGAAAGTTTTTTGTTAAAGCACTCTTTATAAACAGACATACTCATTTGCCACATATCCTGCATCATCCGCTGATTCTGAACATCCCCCCGTGTTCTATATACCACGTCCGCATTTAACACGAAACCTCCCGGAAGTTCCAAACTGTTTTTCCATGACAACATTCCCAAAACGTTATCCAAATTACGGTATCCTTGAGGAGTATCGGCTTCATACCACTGCTTCATTATCCTGCCGCTGAACATAGGTCTCCAAATACCAATGACAGGCGAAAATGTAAGCGAAGCAAACAGTTTGTTGTAGGCCGGAACGTTCACCCGTTTGATAAGGGCTATTTTAGGCTCATCTTCCGAATAAGCCCCGCTGGTAAATACCATATCATCTTCAACATGCTGAAAACCTCCCGAAAAATTAATCCACCGATATACAGTTCCCAATATAAAATTATGTGTCAAAGTAGGTTTAAGAAAAGGATTTCCGCTTTCATAGGAATACTGATTCACATACGTTATATTCCCCCGTAACTGGCTATAAGAAGGACGGCTGATGTCAGAAGCATAATTCAGCATGAACTGGACCTTGCCTACAGGAAACGAAACAGCCACCGACGGGAAAAAATCGCTGTACTTTTTACTCTGTTCATCCTTTCGCTCATCCTTTTCAAAATAATCGAAAGCTACATTCTCGTAACGCACTCCCGCCTGCACATTTACTTCTCCAAACGAACGGCGATATTCCGCAAAGAAAGAGGCACCAGCTTCTTCTATTTTACTATGATCATCATTCAGGATGCCTTCAGGGTTTAAATATAGATTCGTCCGGCGAGTAAACGCATATTCTCCGCCAAATGAAAGTTTTCCTCCGAACAAAGGATGGGCAAACACCATCTTAGCGGCATACAGCGAATTGTCGTTCTCTGCAAAGGTAGATATCAGGCGGTTTTCAATCTGCTCATCGGCGAACCTGCTTTTTTCTGCTATCCGGCTGTTATTGTTGTTTTTCTTCCACAGCCAGTCAGCGTTGAAGTCCATTTCCCATTCCCCGCATTCCCCATTGTAATAGAAGTTCATTTGATGGTTGGTAGATTGTACATATTCCCTGTTCCTGCTATCAGACTCTTCGTTAAACAACCCGTCTTGATACACAGTGGTAGGTACATGATAAGTGTACTCACTTCCGGGATTCCGGCTAAGGTCATAACGTATGCCTAAAGAGTGTTTTTCATTCAGCGCATAATTCAAGGCAAGCATGCCCGATACATCCTTTCCGCTACTCTTCGAGTCTGTCTCGGAAATTTGTTTCCAGTACTGTTCCAAATAAGTCTGCTGCACCAAATACTTTTTACTCCAAGATTTGCCACTCCATCCATAAAGCATTCCCTGAATATCCCATCCGCCTGTATGGTAATTAAAGTTGAGTTGTTCAAGAAAAGACCACTCTTTGTTATAACGCGCCATTGTCCGGCTGTTCAACCCTAACCCGTCACCTGGAGCTTTCTTGGTAGTAATACGAATAACCGCTTTCACTTCAGAGCCATATTGCGCGCCCGGATTACTGACCACTTCTACCGACTTGATATTATCGGCTGCCAAGCGGTCCAGTTCTGAAGAATCGTACACTTTCCGTTTATTGATATATATTTCAGGAGTTCCTCTTCCGAACACACTGACAGAACCATTATTAGAAGACACATTAGGAATCTTATCCAGCAAATTGTCGGCAGTTCCCGCCTTTTCAAGTACAGTTCCCGCCACAGTCGTCAGCATCGCATCCCCCTTCACCCGTGTCCTTGGCAAAGTGCTTTTTACCACTACCTCGCCAAGCATGTGCACATCAGGCAATAATTTGATTACCCCTACATCTTTGCCATCATACTCTCTGTATTGTGACAAATAGCCTATAGACGTAATGCGCAGTACCCCTTGTCCGTCGTAACGGTTCAGAGCAAACGCTCCCTGCGCATCGCTCACCACCCCCTGCACATAAGCCGAATCGGGCAGTGAATAGAGTACTATATTCGCAAACTCCACCGGTTGCGAATTTTCATCCACCAACTGGCCTTTTATGACTTGTGCCCGAGCAGACAGGCATGATAGAAATAATAAAAAAGATAAAAAGCTATACTTCATAAATATAATGTATTTGTTTTCTATTCTAACGTGAATTCGATATAAAACCGGAATTCCCCTCTTGATTATTAGAAGTATAGCGATAAGAGTGTTAATTTTATAGTGTTCAATTATAACATTTAAACGATTACCACTATGTTCTCAGAGGCTAAAACTACAAAAAATTATTGTATGCGAATGATTTCTGTAAGGAATTTATGTTGCAACAGGAAAAATATATAGTCGAAGATACGGCTCATAAGCATCGAAACAAACCGAACCGCATGAATGATGCCGGGTAGCTGAAATAATAAATTCAAAACAATCCCTAATTATGAGGATGAAGTGAGGGGATTGTTATAGCCTAGCTCCTCCCATAAAAGTTTATTTTTTGAAAAACATCTGTCACGCTATCACGCAAAGGAGGATATACTTCTCACTACAAACCCATTAAAGCGTGACAGATACCCGTGATAGATAAAAATCCCCTCAACTATCCATCACGCCCTCAAAAGCCATGGCAAAAGCAGTCTCCAGCACTTGCTTCACCCACCACAAAACAAAGCTATATACTTAGTTTTCAAAATGAAACTTTTAGCTTTAATAGCAAATACCAAAAGTTTCAACGTTAAATACCAAAAGTTTCCCTTAGATAAACCAAAAGTATCTATTAGGTAAACCATCTGTTTCAATGAGCAATACCTTTTGTTCCAACGGCAGGAAATTATCGTTTCTGACTATATCTGGAAATGGTTTACTGCATAATGATACATTACATAAGAATATCACGATGAATTTCGGATGAACCGCTTAAACGAAAAGCCCCAGTCCCGAAAAGTAGGATTAAGGACCAATATATTTGTAGTACGATAAAAGAAGATATCTATACAATGAAAACAGAATCCATCAACATCGTTCAAAGCTACTGGTCAAAATCTTACCAAAGCAATCAACCCAATTTTGGATGGTACAACAAAGCATACCATTATATGAGTTGGACATTAAGCTGCTTGAAACTATCACAGTTCTATAAGCATGTGAATCTAGTTACAGACACTCCCGGTGCCGAATTACTGATTGGCAAGCTAAATTTACCTTATACCTCTGTTTCATGCGAATTAGACAAACTGAGTAATTGTGATGAAAAACTATGGACATTGGGTAAGCTTCGTGCCTATGCAATACAAGAAAAACCCTTTATTCATGTAGATGGAGACGTGTTTATCTGGAATAAATTCCCTGACGAATTGGAGCGTGCACCATTGGTGGCGCAAAATGATGAGGTTGAATATCCCTATAATTTCGAAGTTATGAAAATACTGGTTGATTCAGGCTTTATTTTCCCTGAAGGAGTGAAGACAGTCAGACCGATAATAGAATCGAATGCAGGCATATTAGGTGGTTGTGACATAGATTTTTTCAAGTTCTATGCTGAGCAAACCAGCTATTTCATAAAGGTAAACGAAGAGCGTATTAAAAACCTTCAAGGAGATACTGCTACTATCAATACAGTACTTGAGCAATACCTGTTTCATGAATTGGCTGCACAGAAAGGGGTACCGGTAGCGCATTACTTCAAACAAAATATAACCTTCAGAAACTTCGACATTTTTAACCGTTTTGCTTCAATACCACACGAAGTGCAATACCTCCATGCACTTGGATGCTATAAAAGCAGGCAAGAAACCGGAGCTCGGATCGCCCGATGCCTGTGGTATGAATTTCCTGAATATTATGACAAATTAGCAGATTTGATAAAAAACAAAATATTATGAGCAAGATTAATGAAAACGCCCTCCAGATAAAGCATGTTTGCTCACAGAATGAATTCGATGAATTGTACAACCATATATTGGAGGTTTATTCAGATGAGGAGGCACTACTTGAACGTGAGCTACATAACACTAAACTAATTTTGGACTGTCTTTACAGTGAAGAAGATACTTATTGGGAACATTGCAATTTAAAAATAAATCCAGACTATACTATATTAATCTGCAAACTTGATGAACCGATAAAGGATATAAGAACAAAAATCAATATAATATACCCCAACGTAATGGCTACATTCCAACTGGATGTCCACACAAAAACGTTAGGAAAGGCAGGATCTTTTGTATGTGGCATCTTTGAAATATTCGGATATACAAGCTTTACATTCAATCAAATAATAACAATGTTAGAAAAGAATTATCCGCAAATGCCAAAAGAACAGATTACAAAAAAAATAAAGCGGAGCTTTCGCCATTTACTCTTTGATCAAATACTGCTTCTTACTTAAATAGAAAACAATAATAATTAAATTGTGATATGATTAAATAAATAATATACAATGAAAAAGAGAATCTTATTAAGCCTGTTGACAGTGCTTTCCACACTGGCCGTACATGCACAATACCAAATTACCGGGTGTGTCAAGGATGAAAGGAACATTCCCGTAGCTTATGCCAATATTGCTTTGTTACGCCCGGACTCGGCATTTGTTTGCGGCAGTATCTCTAATGAGAAAGGAGAGTTCACACTGGCAGATGTAAAGCAAAACAGTTATTTACTAAAAATCTCATACATTGGCTACATTACCCAGTTTGTCAGTCTGAAGCATTTAAACAGCACTTTCAATGCAGGAAACATTACACTGCCCGAAAAAAGCCAGCAACTGGAAGAAATTGTCGTCAACGGACGTTCTATCATTCAAAAGGTAGATCGCATGGTAGTTCTTCCTACGCAAGCAGCAAAGAAAAACACCTATAACCCGTATGACTTGATGTTCAATCTGGCAATTCCACATCTACAAGTGGATCCTTTATCAAAAAGCCTATCAGCTAACGGCGGAGAAGTACAAACCCGTATTAATGGAATAATAGCTTCGCAAGCTGAGGTTGCAGCATTGTTACCCAAGGATATTGTACGCATTGAAATGATTGAGAATCCTGGAGAACGTTATGGAAACAACAGCTTGGGAGCAGTGGTTGACATCATTGTACGCAAGCGCGAACAGGGCGGTTTGATAAACATTCAGACAAGCAACTCTCCTAATGTGCCATTTGGGGAGAACAACATTACCGCCAAATACAATCGGGGCAAATCACAGTGGGGAGTGAATTACAACCTTGTATATAATCAATTCAAGAAGAGAAGAACAAACAAATCAGAGACTTATAATTTGGGTGACAAGATTATACACAGGGAGCAAGTTGGCATAAATGACCGCCGCAGCTATTCGGTACAAGATATAGACCTTTCTTATAATCTATCGGAACCCGGAAAATATGTTTTTAACGCAATATTCCGAAACAACATTAACAATACGCCGCACCAAGACGATTCAAACAAACTGTTTGATGCTTCGAATGCTGATCAATATACACTATCCAAAGTTCGTGCCAATAGCGACAGCTATACTCCTGCACTGGATTTATACTTCCAACGCATTCTACCTAAAGAACAAACATTAACACTGAACCTAACCGGAACACTAATTCGCACAAATGCCGAACGACAGTATCGGGAACAGACAGCAGGCAATACTACCTTGGCCAATTTTGAGACAAATATAGAAGGGCACAAACGTTCCATTATCGGCGAGGGTATTTACGACAAACGTTTCAAGAAAGTAATGCTCACTGCCGGCATGCGTCATTATCAGATGTATGCAGAAAATAAATATACAGGTTCAGAACCAGTAACTTCTGAAATGGATCAAATGCGTTCATCGGCATTCTTAGAGCTGCAAGGCAATATAAAGAAAGTGAGCTATGGAGTAAGTGCAGGATTAACGCGTTCGTACTTCAGTGAAAGTGGTATGGAACACAGTTACTATCAGTTTACTCCAACAGTGCGTTTCGGTTTTGCGCCTCATAAGGGCGGATACATCAATTTCCGGTTCAATACAGATCCACAAATACCGTCATTGAGTTCGTTGACCAATGTAGAGCAAGCTATAGACACCATTCAGATAGCCCGGGGCAATCCGGCATTGAAAAGTTTCAATATCTATAACAACAATCTGAGTTACTCCTATTTTAAGAATAAGTTTATCTTTATGATGAATGTAAACCATCGTTTCATGGATAACTGTATTATGGAAGACATATTCGTAGAAAATAATCATCTGATCACAATGGAAGCCAACCAACGCTCCTATCAGACATTAGAGTTTACGCCTACCATCGTGTTTCGTGGACTGGACATAGGCAAGTTGAAGAATTTTCTTACACTCAGCATTGACGGCGGATTAATCCGCTATTGGAGCAATGGCAACAATTATACCCATACGCACAACTGCTTCTTCTACAATGCCCAATTCGCACTCAACTACAAAGAGTTCGCTTTGTTAGGCCAGATTCGAAAGACCAAGGACGTTTTGTTCGGAGAAACAATTCGCAAAGGTGAGAATATGTCTGTGTTAATGGGCACCTGGACCCATAAACGCTTGCAACTGGGCGTGGGTATGATGTTCCCCTTTACCAACAATTATAAAACAGGAATGGAACGTTTAAGTAAAACAGCCCCATTCACATCGCAGACATTTATAAAGGAAGTAGGTCAGATGGCAGTTATCAGACTCAATTATAATTTTGAGTTCGGACATAGTTATAAATCAGCAAAGAGACGAATTAATAATAGTGATAAAGATGCCGGTATCTTGAAGATCGGCGAATAATAACAATTAAATTTTATATTAAGATGAAAGAGAACGAAAAGAACGAGCTGGAGAAACACAATGATCTTTCCACTCAAAACCAAGAAAATGACATATCTTCGGAAGAAAATGTGTTGAATGCGAATGAACTATTTGCGATTGAGGGTGGTGAAGATGAAGATTTGGATGAAGACTGCTACACTCAGCAATGTATCATAGCTGCAAACATTTGCATAAGTTCCTCAGACAAGTGCACAATCGCAAATTAACCTGCGACTACAGCATGTTATTAGAGGAGGAACAATTCCTCCTCTAACTTTTTACTAAAATTCAATTAGCCATGAATAAAGTCTATTTACTCAATCCCGATTATGTGATTAGAAAAGACAGTCACAGATACTTATTATATAACAAATTGTCTTGCCGATACAACTCCAGCACCGTACTATCACTGATTCATCCCATACATGCCAAAGTTTTCTCCTTCTTCACTGAAAGAAGGACACTCTCTGAAAACATAACTCTCATAGCCAACTGCCTGTCACTCTCCGAGGAAGATACACAACGTCTAATATTACCCTTTTTGGAGAATGAAAATCCTGTGTTCCTAAGATACAAAACCAAGAAAATCAAGATACCTGCCCATCTGCTTTTAGAAGAAAAACATATAGAAGGCGACTACCTGCCTGAGAAATATCAAGTCAGTGAGGAAGATTGCAAAAGTGAGGTCGATCTCGTTACCAAAAGGCTTGAAATACCGCGAATAATTACTTTTATGCTGACCAATACATGTTGCACCAAATGCTGCTATTGCTATGCCGACACAACAACCAAAGTCACTACTCCGTTACCGACAGAGCGCATTCTCAAACTCGTTCGTCAAGCAAAGGAAGTAGGGATATACAATATCAACCTGATTGGTGGAGAAGTCTTTCTTCATCAACATTGGGATGCGATATTGAAAGAAATCATAGCAAATGGTTTCTCGCCCGATTCATTATCAACCAAAGTACCGATTACAGAATCTATCATAAGCAGGTTGAAAGACACCGGATATTCCAAAACCTTACAACTATCCATCGACACGTTCTTGCCCGAACTGGCTTCACAAACTTTGCGGGTGAACGCCAACTATGTAGGCGAAATAAAGAAAGGAATCGATTTATTAGAGAACTCCCCTTACTACTACCGGATAGAAACCGTTTTAACCAAATCGACCGCCACCATCGAAAACATTCAAAACTTATACAACTACTTCTCCACCAAGAAGCACATCAAGCAATGGGAAGTCAGAGTAGCTATGTTTTCGAACAACAAAGATGCAGAGAATTTCATCAGCATAAAATCAAATCGTGCCACACTTGATGCCGTTTACGATTACGTCGAAAAGCAGTTGGCTCCCCAAGCCGCTTTCGCCATATTATCTCCTCGAAAAGAGCTGGATACCAAATACTTCAGTGCAGACGCCGGTAGCACCTCCTTCAAAGGATCTAAATGTAGCGCCCTGAACGAACACTTCTTTATATTACCCGACGGTAAAGCCACCATCTGCGAACAACTGTACTGGAATCCCCGATTCATTATCGGCGACGTTTCAAAATCCGACCTGCTCGACGTATGGCATTCCGAACGCACCATGCAGTTGGTAAACCTAAAACAAAAGGATTTGCAAAAGAAGAGCGCTTGCAGCGAATGCAAACTGTTTGAAGATTGCTTCAAAAAAGAACGAAACCGATGTTGGAGCGATATAATTAAGGCTTACGGCACAGACTGCTGGGATTATCCCGATCCCAGATGCGTGTATGCCCCCAAAATGCAAAACGATATTACCTATAAATAAAGAAAAGTTATATGAGAAGAGTTTTACTGATTGCAAGCCTTATCTTAAGTTTGAAAGCATTCGCCGACGAGGGACTTTGGAATATAGAGAATTGTACCATCATATATCCTGTACTGAAAGAGCAAGGTCTATCCTTATCGCAGAATGAATTATACAATGAGGACTCAGTATCCATTAAAGACGCCGTAGCCAGGTTTGGCGAAGGAGGTAGTTGTTCGTTTGTATCAGACCAGGGATTGATACTGACCAATTATCATTTAGCACTGCGTTTTGTAAAACAGTACTCTACGGTAACGGACAACTACCTGACAAGCGGCTTCTGCGCAGAAAATCCAGAAAAGGAGTTACATTGCAAGGGATTGTATCTGAAACTTCAGACACGGGCAATCGATGTAACCGGAGAAGTATGCCGCGAATTACAGAATGGCATCCCATACTCAAAAATCACACGAAATATAGCAAAGCGCCTCACCCCTCAGGAAACCGGAATGAGAGGTGAAATACAATCGTTGTTCAGCGGATATAAATACGTGTTCTATCTCTACCGGATAATAGACGACATCAGGCTGGTATATGTCCCTCCTTATGAAATTGCAAAGTTTGGAGATGAAGATCTAAACTGGATGTGGCCAAGGTGGAGCGCCGACTTTGCATTCTTTCGCGCCTATTCCAAAGATGCCAATGGTGAAAGTGTCCCCTTCCGACCTGCAAAACACTTGAACTTCTCAACTCAAGGAGTAAACCAAGGCGATTTCGTGATGACAATAGGATTTCCGGGTGGTGCATCCAGCGGTATGACATCTGCTTACACTGAGAGGTTAACTTTTCCGAGCAACAGAGACCGTGTAGGACTGATGAAACAGCGGCTGCAAGTCATGAAACATTTTATGGATCGTAATGATAGTATACGGCTACAAATGATTACCCTTTATTCCGCACTGAGCAACGACATGAAGAAACGCGAAGGAATCGTAGAAGGAGGTATCAAGAATCATTGTATCGACCTGCTGCGCAACCGGGAGTCAGCATGCCTGACGGCTCTGCAGTCCAGACAGGATAGCTTATGCCACCAGTACACCAAGCAGCTTCACCTGCTCGACAGCCTGTCTATATGTGCCGTCCAGTATATGCAGCCCTACGATTATTACCGTGAAGGAGTGATGGGCATCGGACTGCTACAGATGGCTTTTGTTATTCACTCTACCTTGGAAAAAAAGAAAAGTTTAGCATCTCTTGCGTCTGTACTCGACAGGATGAACAAGATATTCAATCCCGAGATAGACAAGGAATTATTCTGCCGGCAACTCAACCTGATACTGAAGAAAGGAATAAAATGCCTTCCCGCTTCCATTCAATCGGAAAAGGATATCACTGAATGGGCAGACCGGCTATATAGCCAATCCTCACTGACGAACAAAGAAAAAATAATTGAAATGATTTCGCCGGATTCACCGTTAGCAGACAATGATATTGCCATTCGGTTTATAACTTCTATAGATTCTCTCATAAACCGGGATTGCCTCAGCAAACTGACCCCCTTGGCAAAACAGATAGACGCACTTACCCAACAGATAGAATATACCTTTGCCTTGACAGGCATAACTCGCTGGCCAAGTGCGAACGGAACGCTAAGACTGTCGTATGGAAATATAAGTGAGGGTACATTCTTTACCGTTCCCCACCAAGAATTGAAAAAATTACATACAAAGCATGAAATAAAAACGACCTGGAATTCATTCAATAATACGAAACAAGCCATTAACTTCCTTTCCAACTGCCATACCTCAGGCGGGAACTCCGGAAGTCCCGTATTGGATAAAAAAGGCAATCTCGTGGGATTGAACTTCGACCGCAAACAGGAAGGCCTTTCTGGAGATTTCATGTATAACGAATCTATTTGCAGGAACATTATGGTAGATAGCCGCTACATACTTACATTATTGAAGGCTGATAAGAAGTCATCATATTTGCTCAATGAGTTAAATATCATACAGTAAAATATGGGATCACTCTTATTGATGTTCAGCTCCCCTTTTTAAGGTATTGCATGTAAACCTACCTCCATAAAAGACAATAAATTACTACATTTGTTTCAATAGCTGAAAAAAATGTGAATACGTTATATTCTAAACATCCAAAACGAACAAAAGTTACATCGAATTCAAGTTATTTAAAAATAGCACGCCAACGTTTGCAAAATAAAACAAGTATTAGTGCAAGTAAAGATTTTCTTATTACAACTTAATGTTCTACTTTTACAAAAGTAAATAGTAAAACCTCATATCTATGAAAGCACTATATAGTATTATTGTCCTATCAATAACTACTGCCATTATATTAATAGCTTGTTCTAAAGGGCAAAACACCTCCTCTAAGTTGCTACCCGAATTAATACAGGCAGAAGCAATCATGTACGAACACCCTGACAGCGCCTTGCATCTACTGCAAAAAATGCAGATTCCGAAAACTTCGCATAAATTAGAGAATGCAACTTGGGCATTACTCATGACACAAGCTAAATATAAGATGTTTATAAAGCAAAACGACTCCCTAGCCAATATAGCATATACTTATTTCATGAAACGAGAAAATGCACAGCGAAAGGCATTGGTGCTATATTTAAAAGGAGGAATTCTACATAAAAGTAAGAAAATAGAAGAAGCGCAAAAGTTTTTTTTGGAAGCCGCAGACTATGCAGAAAAAACCGACGATTATCAGCTATGCTATTTAGTCAATGCCCAGTTAGGTAACATATATGTATTTCGTTCCTATAAAGAATATGCGCTGAATGCATTCAATAAAGCATATCGATATGCACTTAAATCCAATAATATCGAATATATCACTTCTTCGCTGATTTATCTTGGTAGAACCTACTCTATACAAAAGAAATTTAATCTTGCCATTGAATGTTACAAGAAAACGATTAAAATTGCAGAAAAGAATCATAATATAAAAAAGATTATAATTGCTTCAAACGAACTCGCAGGGATCTATACAGAAACCAAAGATTATAAACAAGCTTTGTACTATGTAAAACAAGCTATTAAATATAACAGTACAGAATCAATAAAAGGACAAATAAATTTAGTAATCGGAGATATTTACAGCAGAACCGGAAAAACAGACTCTGCATATTATTATTTGGATCGAGTTATAGCATTTGAAAAAAGTCCTCGCACGGTAAATAGCGCTTACCGCATCCTATATAATTTAAGCAAGAAAAAACAAAAATACAAAGAAGCTTTGTTTTATAGTGACAAACTGTTGAACGGTTTGGATTCATTATACAGTTCGTATAGAAGCCAAGAATTAGCCGAAATGCAAGAAAGGTATAATCAACAGAAACTCATTAATGAAAAGAATCAGTTGAAAATAGAGAAAGATAAAAGTACCCGCAACGCACTCATAGGACTTGTTATACTGATTTGTCTGATAGCTACCCTCATCTATATTTATCAACGCAAATTGATGAAAAAAGAGCGTACTATACAAAAGAAAGAAGAGGACTTACGTAGAAATACAATCAAGATAAGCGAGAACGAGCTCCTTATCAAGCGCAATCAGCTACGAATGGGAGAACTTATGGCACAAATAGAAGCCAATAAGGATATGCAGGAGCAACTAAAAGAGCTCAGCAAAACATATTTAGAAATCCAGCAACAGAATGAAGTGTTGACAAGTGAAAATCAAGTGCTTCAAGAAAACATAGAGCAATACTCTTCTTCGCTCAACGCACAATCTGAAGAATTGAAAAAGTTGAGTGAATTGGCTGAGGAAAGCCAGCGCCTGCACGATAGGGAAAAAACGCTATCCAATCAGTTGGTGAAGAACAGTAAAATATTAAATAATCTCATAATAACTCCCAAATACATAGATACCGCGCAATGGAATGACATAGAAAAAACAATCAATGCCATATTCGACAATTTCACGGAAAGACTATCTAAAAAAGTACCTGCACTCACTGAATACGATCTACATCTTTGCTGCCTAATCAAACTCAGCATGGGCAATACAAACATCGCCACTGCCTTGGCCATATCTCCTGCCTCTGTATCCAAGCAAAAATATCGGTTAAAAGAGCGCATTGCACAACAAGCTGATGTTTTTAAAGAAGGCTACACCCTAGATTTATGGATTTGGGACTTCTAAAGAACGCCTTGTCCACTTTTCCATTTTTGCATCAAAATTAATCGACTGTATTACAACTTATTAACTTTTCATCATGTATATATCAAGTCCATGCTATGTCTATAAATATTATTCAAATATGCCCTATCTTCGTAACAAATCAAAAATAATTAAGATTATGAAAACTAAAAAAACAAAAACACAACTTGTACGTGTATTAATGGTAAGTATCGCAATCTGCTTTTCATTTATTCCTAATTGTTACTCTTACGTGCACGAAACTACCCCTATTACAATAGATGGAAAATGGGCAACAAACTCTGATGACGACTTAATAGAGAACAGCCTCCCCATCTTTCCTATTACCGCCTTCCTTTGGGATAATTATATCAGTATCCAAAATGAAAAGCCGGATTGTGACATAACGATCAATATCATAAACTGCACTACAGGAGATATTGTGTACCAACAAACAGTCTCCAAAGCAGCAACCTCTAATATACTCATTCCAGTTAACAATTTTGCTTCCGGAGAATACATATTAGAATTAACAGACTTGAAGACAAGGCATCTGGAAGGGCACTTCAGCATGTAAGATTCAAAATCCAACTCTAAAATTAACTATCATGAAACGAATTGATTTAAAGAAAGTACTTCGCATGGACTTCATGATTCAACACCGATGTACAGGCACTCCCGTAGAATTTGCAAAAAAGCTGGAACTCTCCCGTTCTGTGCTTTTTGAATACCTTGCTTATTTACGCTACGACTTAGGTATAGATATTCTTTATGACAAATATCAATGTACGTACCATTATGATGGCACAAATCTCTATACAGCATTAGGATTAACCCCAGAGAGCAACAACTAAAACCAACTTCTGCAAATATTTGAACTTCTTTTTGACATAAGGCCGGAAACAGGTTGGGTACGGGTTACGCTTGGCATGTATGATAAACAGAAAGGGATGTAAACAGCATAAAACAGATAGTTCATTACTACGCAAAAAGAAGAACAGAGAAGATGAAAAAATTTCCATTCTATAAACAGCTAGACGGCATGGATTGCGGTCCCACATGCCTGCGCATGATAGCCCGCCATTATGGAAAAACATTTTCCGTACAGCAGCTGCGAGAACAATCGTTCATTCAGCGCACCGGAGTGAATCTGCTTGGTATCAGTGAAGCCGCAGCAAGTATTGGCCTGAGAGCCACCGGCATACGTACGACTATAGAAAAGTTGAAATTACAATCGAAACTTCCCTGCATCCTGCATTGGAATCAAGAACACTTCGTTGTGCTCTATGGAATAGAGAAAAAGAAAGAAAAAACATTCTTTTACATTGCCGACCCCGCCTACGGATTGCTGAAGTATGAGGAAGAAGAACTGAAGAAATGCTGGATCAGCACCCGGCAGGGGGGAATGGAAAAAGGAATCGTACTATTACTGGACGTCACTCCGCAATTTTATGAGGCGACCCCCATCAAATACGAAAAACTTTCGCTTTGGTACTTGCTGCATTACGTGCGCCCTCACCGGAAGGCTATGATGCAACTGGTAGCGGGACTGATGGCAGGCAGCATACTGCAACTGGTATTTCCCTTTCTGACGCAAACCATCGTAGATCAGGGAATCGGACACCACAACCTGAACCTTATACAGTTGATACTGGTGGCGCAACTGATGCTGGTATTCAGCCGGACACTTATAGAAGTAATACGCCGATGCATCTTGCTACACGTCAGCACACGAATCAACGTGTCACTCATCTCCGATTTTCTCTCCAAACTGATGCGCCTGCCTATGAAATTCTTCGACAGTAAACTGGCAGGCGACCTGATACGGCGTATCGAAGACCATAACCGCATAGAAAGTTTTCTGACGCAATCAGTATTACAAATTCTCTTCGCCACCATCACCATCGTCATCTTCGGCTGTGTACTTGCTATCTATAGCTGGCAGATATTCCTTATATTCGTTTTATTCAGCCTGTTTTATATAGGCTGGGTGAAACTTTTTATGCGCAAGCGTGCCGACCTGAACCGGAAAAACTTCGAGCAAATGTCCATCAACCAAAATAACTTGATGCAATTGGTATATGGCATGCAGGACATCAAGCTATTGGGATGTGAACAACAAAAACGGTGGGAATGGGAAAACATCCAGTCATCACTGTTCCACATTAACATGAGTTCGCTCAATCTGGGACAGTGGCAGCAAGTAGGTGCCGTACTCATCAATGAAGTAAAGAATATACTAATCACCGTACTCTCCGCCACCGCCGTACTACATGGTGAGATTACTTTGGGAATCATGCTCTCCATACAGTATATCATCGGACAGATGCAGGGACCTATCAGCCAGTTCGTTACGTTCATGCAAAGTACACAGGACGCTCAACTCAGCCTAGAGCGTCTGGGCGAGATTCACGGTAAACCTGATGAAGAGATAGAAGGCAGCGGACTGGAAACAGAAGTTTCGGGCAAGGATGACATACAACTGCAAAACATACTTTTCTCTTACGGATCGGTAAAATCGAGACAAGTCATCAAAAGCCTTTCACTAAACATTCCCGCCGGGAAAACCACTGCCATCGTCGGACTTAGCGGAAGCGGAAAAACGACACTGATAAAGTTGATGTTAGGATTCTATCCACCTACCGGTGGAGATATTCGCATCGGCAATCATTCACTACAAAAAATCAGTTTCAGAGAGTGGCGCAAGCATTGCGGCGTAGTAATGCAAGAAGGATTCATCTTTGGTGACACCATAGCCAATAACATAGTCCCCGACGGTGAAATCATAGATAAAGAACGGATGCTATATGCCGTAGAAATGGCAAACATACGCAGTTTTATAGAATCCCTGCCACTGAAGTATAACACGAAAATCGGCAATACCGGCCAGGGATTAAGCCAAAGACAAAAGCAACGCATCTTGATAGCACGCGCCATCTACCGCAATCCCGATTATCTGTTTTTCGACGAAGCCACCAATGCGCTCGATACAGACAATGAAAAGGCGATACAGCACAATTTGAACAGCTTCTTCAAAGACAAGACCGTAGTCATTGTCGCCCATCGGCTGAGCACGGTAAGGAATGCCGACCAAATCGTAGTTCTGAAAGAAGGCGAAATCACAGAGAAAGGTACACATGAAGAGTTGATAGCCCGTCAGGGAGATTACTTCCGCCTAGTAAAGAATCAGTTGGAACTCAGTGCATAAAAGTTGAGCTATGGAAGAAATTTATAAACCGGATTCGAATAAAGTGGAAATATACAGCCGTGAAAGTAACGACATGTTAGGAGATATGCCGAACTGGCTGATACACACAGGTAGCTATATCGTATATGGACTCGTGATATTATTGATTGCAGGAGCAGCATTGTTTCAATATCCGGACATTGTGGAAAAGCACATACGCATAGACGATACGGGTAGTGTGGAATGGATCACAGCAGGCCGTACGGGCATGATAGAGCGTTTCTTCGTGGAAAATCAGTCCCAGGTAAAAAAGAACGATACGCTGGGAATACTGAAAAACAGCGCCTCGCTGAGAGACGTAAAAAGATTTTGCCAAGTATTGACCAACGTAGAGCATTATTACCGTACTAAGGATATCAGTTATCTGCAAAACTATCCATTTGACTTGATAATGGGTGAAATGACTCCGGCATACGAACAGTTCACGCAAGCGGTACGCACCTGCCTGATGTATCAAGAATTCGATCTATATCCGCAAAAGAAAAAGTATCTGGACGAAGAGCTGAAAATTCTTACCCGGAACGGAAAAGCAGACGAACTCAGTGTATTAAAAGTCAGGCGGGAGTTGTTCGAACTGGAAATCAATCATAAAATGGAGATGAGTAAAAATCACAGAACGCTGGAGATGGCATATGAAAATATGGTAAATAGCCTGAAGACATGGGACAGCAACTATCTGCTGAAATGCCGGAACAGCGGAACCGTAATCTGGGGGAAGAGTTGGAGCATGAGCCAGAAGATCAGTGCAGGAGATACACTATGTACCGTCATTTCCGATATCAATGGAAAACCCGTGGGACATATCCGGTTATCGGAAAATGAAGTGTCCGAAATAGTCACCGGAGACAAAGTAAACATTGCATTAAGCAAGTACCCCGTCCATTCGCATGGCAAACTTTTGGGAAAAGTAGCGTCCATCTCCTTTGTTCCCTACAACAAAAGTTATGCGGTAGAAGTGGAGTTTCCTAATGGAATGGTTACCACAAACGGGAAAAAAACGGATTACGAGATAGGCATGACTGGACAGGCTGAAATTATAACCTCAAGCAGAAGTATCCTCAACCGGATATTCTCGCCAGTCATGCAACTTTTCAAAAAACAACCTTAGTTTTATTATCAAAAAACAAAGTCATGAAGCAAGAAGAACAAAAAGAGAAAGTAACAAGATGTGCCGACTCTAACAATGAAGAAGAACTATTGGACATTAATGAACTGATGGACGTACAGGGAGGAGTGCAGGAAGATCCTTTAACAAACTGCGGGTTAGGATGTTATCTTTCAGGCATCAATAATACGGGGCAAGGCTCCGATACTTTTGACGAAAATGATAAACCTTGACAAAACTTATATACTCAATCCTCATTACCACCTAAGGCATGACATTCATCGGGTGGTATTGTTTTCCAAAGGCGGGACAGACTATGACTGCTCCCGCAATTGGCATACTTTCATCCACCCTCTGCAAGCCGCTTTGCTAAGTTTCTTTACTTACAACAGAACTATGGGGGAAACGCTTACCCTGCTTTCCGATTTTTTTTGTAAGAGTCCGGAGATAATAGAAAAATGGATGTCGGAGTTTATCAATAATCCCCATCCTGTTTATACCTATTCGCAACAAGGAAAAATCTATTTTCCAAAACGCATGCTGATTGAGGTGGAAGAAGTACAAGGGGAATTGCATTTTGATCAACTGGATGCTAGCAGCTTTATCTATAAAAAACCGGACCTTACCACCCGGCGACTTTACACCGGACCGCTGATGGTTACCTTCATGCTGACCAACCGGTGTACCACCCATTGTAAGTATTGCTACGCCGACACTGCTACTGTAGTCAGCAATCCGCTACCAACAGCCCGTATTATGGAATTGATAGATGAAGCCGCACAAATGCAGGTACAACAAGTGAACCTGATGGGAGGAGAAATATTCCTGCACAAAGACTGGCAAAAGATTCTGAAAAGATTGGTCGGGCTCGACATCGCACCCGGATATATATCGACAAAAATCCCCATGACCCACGAAATAATTGCGGCACTCACAGACACGGGCTACCAAGGAATAGTACAAGTTTCACTGGATGCCTGTGATGCAGAAGTATTACAAGCATCTATCGGAGCGCATGCCGGTTATACAGAAGCTATGTTGAAAGGTCTTCGGCTGCTGGACGAAAGCAGTTTAAATTATCAGATTTCTTCCGTACTGACAACCTACAACTGCGACATCAAGATTCTGGACGGAATGCTACAAGAACTTTCCACTCTGAAACAGATACGGGATTGGCGAATAGTCCCCGTGAACAATTCTATCACGAAGGGATATAAAGAATTCGTCAATCTGAAACCCTCACAAGAGCAAATAACCACTCTTTTTCACCGGATGCGCCTTCTTATAGAACAGCATGGTTCTTTTCCCATCATTTTAGGGGAAGAAGTTGTCAACAAACAGTTTAAGAAAACGGAAGGTGGTAGCTGCAAATTCAACGGCAGTGAATGTTCCGCATTGACCACACACCTTTTCGTTCTGCCTGACGGTAAAGTGACTATTTGCGAACAGCTTTACTGGAATCCACACTTCATCATAGGCAACGTAACTCAGTCCGGCTTGAAGGAAGTATGGAATTCCCAACGGTCGCTACAACTGTACTCGTTGACACGCAACGACATCAGTTCTCAAAGCCACTGTCGTGAATGCTCACTTTTTGAATCTTGTTTCAGCTATCAAAACCGCTGTTGGAGTGACATAATAAAAGCCTACGGAACAGACTGTTGGGACTTTCCGGATCCACGGTGCATATTTGCCCCGGAAATGAAAAACAGACTTGATTATGAATGAAGATGAACTGGCTAAAATTTAAAAATTGTTCAATAAAAAACATTTCACTATTTCGACCGGTTCACCAATGAAAGATGCAACCAACCATAGATACCCAACACAATAACCAACAGCGTCTGTATGCCATGCACAATCAATGCAAAGACACCGGCATCCGTAGCATCCACCCCATAGAGCATCATCATGGTGATAACTGCAAAATGCCAAGGTCCCGCTCCATTGGGAGTGGGAACTATCACTGCAAAAGTTCCGCCGACAAACATGACCAGACCGGCAAGGAAACTGAGGTGTTCCGTAAACTGGAAGCAATAGAAAGTAATATAGAAGTGATAAAAATAACAAGCCCAAATAAGCAAAGTATAAAGGATGAACAAAGGGACATTCTTTACATTGCGGAGCGACATCACACCTTCCCAGATATTCAGTACCACCCCCTTCACTTTCTCGAAAAAGGAAAGCATGCGCAGAAGATAATACAGAAGTACCAACACCCCGATGACACTGAACAAAGAGACGTAAAACCAGGGGGAAACCAGCAAGTGCATCAGCGAGGGTATCTTGGTTCCTGTTTCTTCAAAGAAACGAAGGAATACAGGCATCTGCATCAGGAAAGTGAGCCCTGTAATCAGAAGGATACAAAGTGCATCGACCAGACGTTCGGTAACAACCGTCCCCAAAGATTTGGCAAAAGAAACATGATCGTATTTGGCGAGTACCCCACAACGGGAAACTTCACCTACACGGGGCAATATCAAATTCGTGGCGTATGAGACAAAGATGGCATCTACACAATCACTCGTTTTAGGATAAGCATCCAACGGCTTCAGAGTCTGTTTCCAACGCCAACCGCGAAACACGTGGCTCATCACACCGAAAAGCAACGACAACAACATCCATCCCCAGTTTGTACCATGCAGCAATATTTCCTCCGCCCGCGCGAAGTCAAAATCACGATACACCCAATAGAGGATAAAGCCACCTAAAAAAATAGGCAAGACGATTTTCAGTGTCTTTTTTAGCAATTTATTCATCCCGTCACGGTTTATTCAGGGCACCCGGCCAAATTCTTCATTCTTCATTCTTCATTCTTCATTGAAAAGAATTACCTTTGCTCCGCAGAACGGAGAGGGAAGGCATCGGTAACCCGTATTCGCGCTGCAAAAGTAACGATTTAGTTGATACATGAGATTAGTTAAACCTAAAAAGTTTCTCGGCCAACATTTCCTGAAAGACCTCAAAGTGGCACAGGATATAGCCGACACGGTAGATGCGTGTCCCGGACTTCCCGTATTGGAAGTAGGTCCGGGCATGGGGGTATTGACCCAGTTTCTGGTAAAGAAAGAACGCCCCGTCAAGGTCGTGGAAGTCGATTTTGAATCGGTAGCCTATCTGCGGGAGGCCTATCCCGAACTGGAAGACAAGATTATCGAGGACGATTTCCTCAAAATGAACCTGCAACGGTTGTTCGACGGAAACCCTTTCGTGCTGACGGGAAACTATCCTTATAACATATCCAGCCAGATATTCTTTAAAATGCTGGAAAACAAAGATCTTATCCCCTGCTGTACTGGCATGATCCAAAAAGAAGTTGCCGAACGCATCGCCGCCGGTCCCGGAAGTAAGACTTACGGCATACTGAGCGTACTGATACAGGCGTGGTATAAAGTGGAATACCTGTTCACCGTCCACGAACACGTATTCAATCCGCCCCCCAAGGTGAAAAGCGCCGTCATCCGCATGACACGCAACGACACCCGGCAATTGGGATGCGACGAGAAATTATTCAAACAGGTAGTGAAGACTACTTTCAACCAGCGTCGCAAGACTCTCCGGAATTCCATCAAACCGATACTCGGTAAAGATTGTCCATTGACGGAAGACATTCTGTTCAACAAACGTCCCGAACAACTTTCGGTACAGGAATTCATTGATTTGACCAATCGGGTGGAAGAGGCCATTAAGAATCTTCCGGTCTAATTAGTACCGAACAATAACCCCACAACCCAATCTCTCCCCCTTTTCGGAGAGGGCCGGGGGTGAAGCTTTAACTCAATTATAATATGGAAATAAACGAAGAATACATTGACAAGGTCAAAAGCCTCATTGAGCAAAAGGACGCAGATAACGTCAAGTCACTTCTGACAGACCTTCACCCGGCGGATATCGCAGAACTATGCAATGATCTGGATCCGGAAGAAGCCCGCTTCGTTTATCGTCTCCTCGATAATGAAACAGCAGCAGACGTACTGGTGGAAATGGACGAGGACGTCCGGAAAGAGTTTCTGGAAATACTCCCGTCCGAAACCATTGCCAAACGTTTCGTGGACTATATGGACACGGACGATGCCGTTGACCTGATGCGTGAGCTCGATGAGGACAAGCAGGAAGAAATCCTCTCCCATATTGAAGACATAGAGCAGGCAGGCGACATCGTTGACCTATTGAAATACGACGAAGACACTGCCGGTGGTTTGATGGGTACAGAAATGGTGACCGTCAACGAGAACTGGAGTATGCCGGAATGTCTGAAAGAGATGCGCCTGCAAGCCGAGAAACTGGACGAGATCTATTACGTATATGTCATTGACGACGAGGAACGCCTCCAAGGTGTTTTTCCACTGAAAAAGATGATCACTTCACCGTCCGTCTCCAAAGTGAAGCATGTCATGAGAAAAGAACCCATCTCCGTCCACGTAGATACTTCTATTGACGAAGTGGCGCAGATTATCGAAAAATACGACTTGGTAGCCGTTCCTGTAGTTGATAGTATCGGGCGCTTGGTGGGACAGATTACCGTGGACGACGTCATGGATGAAGTACGTGAGCAGTCGGAACGCGACTACCAATTGGCATCCGGTTTGTCACAAGACGTAGAAACGGACGACAACGTAATGCGCCAGACTTCCGCCCGCCTTCCGTGGCTGCTCATCGGAATGCTGGGAGGCATCGGCAACTCCATGATATTGGGCAATTTCGACGCAACCTTTGCCGCACATCCTGAAATGGCACTATACATTCCGCTGATTGGCGGCACAGGGGGAAACGTGGGGACACAATCCTCCGCCATCATCGTACAAGGGCTTGCCAACAGTTCGCTGGACGCCAAGGACACTTTCAAGCAAATAGCCAAGGAATCCGTTGTAGCGATCATCAATGCCACCATTATTTCCCTGTTGGTATATATCTATAATTTTATCCGGTTCGGCGGTGCGGCCACTGTCACTTACTCCGTATCCATCAGCTTGTTCGCCGTAGTCATGTTTGCTTCCATATTCGGCACGCTGGTGCCCATGACTCTGGAAAAGCTGAAAGTTGACCCTGCCATTGCAACCGGCCCGTTCATCTCCATTACCAATGACATCATAGGCATGATGTTGTATATGGGCATCACCGTACTATTATCTTAGGTAGACAGAAAAAAAACAGGAAAAAAGTATGAAGTAATTAATTTATTTCATTAATTTGTAGCTTAATGTAACCCAAACGGGGTATCCCGTTTCTAAAAAGTAAATACAATGACGGACACTCATGACACTAATCTCCCCCAAAAGCCGGTGGAATTAGAAGAAGAAAAGAAGGCAGCAGAGGTTTCTGAACCGGCAACAACAGAAACTTCGGCTGAGGAAACAATTTCGGAAAAGCCGGTAGAGCCTGCTCAGAAATTCACCAAGGAAGATATCCTTGTCAAGCTGAAAGAAATTGCCGCAGACGTGGAAAATGCAGCCAAAGCTGAAATCGACGGTCTGAAACAAGCTTTCTACAAGCTACACAATACTGAGCTGGAAGCGGCCAAGAAGCTATTCATTGAAAATGGAGGCGCCGCAGAAGAATTCATCCCCCAGACTGACAGTGTGGAAGAGGAATTCAAGAATATCATGTCCGTCATCAAAGATAAAAGAAATACGCTTACCGCCGAGTTGGAAAAGCAGAAAGAGATGAACCTGCAAATCAAGCTCTCCATCATTGAGGAACTGAAAGAGCTGGTAGAATCTCCGGATGACGCCAACAAAAGCTACACGGAATTCAAGAAACTACAGCAGCAATGGAACGAAGTGAAACTTGTGCCACAAGCCAAAGTAAACGAACTTTGGAAAAATTACCAGCTGTATGTAGAGAAGTTCTACGACCTTTTGAAGCTGAACAATGAATTCCGTGAATACGACTTCAAGAAGAATCTGGAAATAAAGAACCACCTTTGTGAAGCAGCCGAAAAGCTGGCAGATGAGCCGGATGTAGTATCCGCATTCCACCAGTTACAGAAACTGCACCAGGAGTTCCGCGATACAGGACCGGTAGCCAAGGAACTACGGGATGAAATCTGGACGCGCTTCAAGGCCGCATCCACTACCGTAAACCGCCGCCACCAACAGCACTTCGAGGCATTAAAGGAGGCGGAACAACATAATCTTGACCAGAAGACAGTGATTTGTGAAATCATTGAAGCCATAGATTACGGTGAACTGACCAATTTTGCTTCTTGGGAAAACAAGACACAAGAAATCATAGCCTTGCAGAACAAATGGAAAACCATCGGTTTCGCACCGCAGAAAATGAACGTGAAAATCTTCGAACGTTTCCGTAAAGCATGCGATGATTTCTTCCGCAAGAAAGGAGAGTTCTTCAAGGCCTTGAAAGAAGGCATGAACGAAAACCTGGAGAAGAAACGTGCCTTGTGTGAAAAGGCGGAAGCTCTGAAAGACAGCACTGATTGGAAAGCAACCTCTGACGAGCTGACCAAGTTGCAAAAAGAATGGAAAACCGTCGGTCCGGTAGCCAAGAAATATTCAGATGCCGTATGGAAACGTTTCATCTCCGCCTGCGACTATTTCTTTGAACAAAAGAATAAAGCCACTTCCTCACAACGTTCCATCGAGCAGGAGAATTTAGAGAAGAAGAAGGCCATCATCGAAAAACTGAACGGCATCAGTGAGGATATAGAAACGGAAGAAGCCACACAGTTGGTACGTGAACTGATGAAAGAATGGAACGCCACAGGCCATGTCCCCTTCAAAGAGAAAGACAAGATTTACAAGCAATACCATAGCCAAGTGGACAAACTGTTTGAGCGTTTCAATATCAGCGCCTCCAATAAAAAGCTAAGTAATTTCAAATCTTCCATCAGTTCCATTCAAGAAGGTAGTCCGCAAGCACTCTACAGGGAACGCGAGAAATTGGTCCGTGCCTTTGAAAACATGAAAAACGAGTTACAGACCTACGAGAACAATCTCGGCTTCCTGACTACTTCTTCAAAGAAGGGCAACAGCCTGCTGACCGAAATTAACCGTAAAGTTGAAAAGCTGAAAGCAGATATAGAATTGGTAAAAGAGAAAATCAAAGTGATTGATGAAAATATCAAGAACGAAGAATAACGTCCAAGGGTCATAAAAAAGAATCCGCCTCTCTACGACATTGTTTAGAGAGGCGGATTCTTTTATTTAGTTTTTACATTGATCCTTGACTCCACGTACAGCCCCGCCTTGCCCAAAGAATAAAAAACCCACTAAAACTTGCGATTTTAGTGGGTTTTTGACTTAAATAAACTGTAAGTTTGTTGGGCTACCTGGATTCGAACCAGGAATGACAGGACCAGAATCTGTAGTGTTACCATTACACCATAGCCCAATGACAAGTTCATTTCTGTTTTGCGGTTGCAAAGATACAAAGTTTTCTATAATTCAAAACAAAAATCAGTGTTTTTTTTCTAAAAAACTAATAAGACACCGTTTTCCAAAGAATTAGATACCTAAAAAAAATCAAAAATTGAAAGACTTTTCCTCTTTTACGTGTTTGATATGAGAAATCAACGTATATTTGTCAACAGTTTTAATATAATAATGTATAATGAACGACGCAAAAAAACTTATTCAACAAATAACAGAAGGTATTCAAGATAAAAAAGGAAAGAAGATCGTCATTGCCGATCTCACCCAAATAGACGATACAATATGCAACTATTTCGTCATCTGCCAAGGAAATTCCCCCAGCCAAGTGACAGCCATCGTTGAATCCGTAAAAGATTTCGCCCGCAAAGGCGCCGACAGCAAACCCTTTGCCATTGACGGGCTGCGCAACGCCGAATGGGTAGCCATGGACTATTCCGACGTTTTAGTGCATGTATTCTTGCCGGAAGCAAGGGAATTCTATAACCTGGAACACCTTTGGGCCGACGCCAAACTAACTCAAATCCCCGACCTTGATTAATTTAGACATATGGATAATAATACCAGCAATAAGAAACCCAATAAAGTAAATATGCCCAAGTTCAACCTGAACTGGCTGTATATGATCATAGCCATGATGCTTTTGGGATTGTATCTCACCAACGAAAACGGCACAGCTGCCAAGAACATCTCTTATGACGAGTTCCAACAATATGTAAAAGATGGCTATGTCAGTAAAGTCATCGGTTATGATGACAACTCGGTGGAAGCGTATATCAAACCGCAATACGTGAAGAATGTATTCCGCCAGGATTCCGCCCGTGTCGGCAAGAATCCTCTCATTACCACCGAAGCGCCTTCGCGTGAAAGTTTAGGCAACTTCATACAGAAAGAAAAGGACGAAGCACGTTTTGACGGTTCCATCAGCTACGAAAAGAAGCGTAACTACTTCACCGCTATCCTCTGGCAAATCTTGCCATTCGCATTCCTTATAGGTTTCTGGATTTTCATGTCCCGCCGTATGAGCGGAGGCGGCATGGGCGGAGGCGGAGGTATCTTCAGCGTAGGAAAATCCAAGGCCCAGCTGTTCGAAAAAGGCTCTCCGGTCAGAGTCACGTTCAAGGACGTTGCCGGACTGGCGGGTGCCAAACAAGAAGTGGAAGAAATTGTAGAGTTCCTGAAAGAGCCCCAGAAATACACGGACCTGGGAGGCAAGATACCTAAGGGAGCCTTGCTCGTAGGCCCTCCGGGAACAGGTAAGACCTTGCTCGCCAAAGCCGTAGCCGGAGAAGCCAATGTACCGTTCTTTTCACTGGCCGGTTCCGATTTTGTGGAAATGTTTGTCGGCGTGGGTGCTTCCCGTGTCCGTGACCTCTTCCGCCAGGCTAAAGAAAAAGCTCCCTGCATCGTGTTCATTGACGAAATTGACGCGGTAGGACGTGCCCGTGCCAAAGCTGCCGCCATGGGTGGTAATGACGAACGTGAAAATACGCTGAACCAGCTATTGACAGAAATGGACGGATTCGGCTCCAACAGCGGTGTAATCATCCTTGCCGCCACCAACCGTGTAGATGTTCTGGACAAGGCCCTGTTACGTGCCGGACGTTTTGACCGCCAGATACATGTGGATCTGCCCGACCTCAACGAACGCAAAGAGGTGTTCGGCGTACATCTGCGCCCCATCAAGATAGATGATACGGTAGATGTTGATTTGCTGGCCCGCCAGACTCCCGGTTTCTCCGGCGCGGACATCGCAAACGTCTGCAATGAAGCCGCACTGATCGCGGCACGCCACGGCAAGAAATTTGTCGGCAAACAAGACTTCCTGGATGCTGTAGATAGAATTGTAGGCGGCCTGGAAAAGAAGACCAAAATCACCACGGAAGAGGAACGCCGTTCCATCGCCATCCATGAGGCGGGCCATGCCAGCATCTCTTGGTTGCTGGAATATGCCAATCCGCTGATTAAAGTAACCATCGTGCCCCGTGGACGTGCCTTAGGCGCTGCCTGGTATCTTCCGGAAGAACGCCAGATCACCACTAAGGAACAAATGCTGGACGAGATGTGCGCCACTTTAGGCGGACGCGCAGCCGAAGACTTATTCCTGGGCCGAATCTCCACCGGAGCCATGAACGACCTGGAACGCGTAACCAAACAGGCATACGGCATGATCGCTTATTTAGGCATGAGCGAAAAACTGCCCAATCTCTGCTATTATAACAATGACGAATACTCTTTCAACCGTCCGTACAGCGAAAAGACCGCCGAGCTGATTGACGAAGAAGTGAAGAAGATGGTAAATGAACAATACCAGCGCGCCAAGCAAATCCTTGCCGACAACAGCGAAGGACACAACAAACTGGCGCAATTGCTGATAGACAAAGAAGTTATCTTCGCAGAGGACGTTGAACAAATCTTCGGAAAACGCCCGTGGGCTTCCCGTTCAGAAGAAATCATCAGTGCAACCAAGGTATCCGATGAACTGAAAAAGGCGGAAGAAAAGGAGGCCAAGATTGCTGCAGAAGCAGAGAAAGAAGTGAAGGACGAAGAGAAAGAGGTGACAAAAGAAGAGAAAGAGCATAAAGATTCTAAAAATTAAAACGGAAACACCGTGAAAAACAACTTTATCCAACGCGCCGTTACAGGTGTGTTATTTGTAGTAGTATTGGTGGGCTGTATTCTTTACAGCCCCCTTTCATTCGGTATATTGTTTACCTTGATCAGTGCGCTGAGCGTCTATGAATTCACCCATCTGATGAACCAAAGCGGAGAAGTCAGCATCAACAAAGCCATCGCCGGCCTGGGAGGCGCCTATCTGTTCCTTGCCTTAATGGGATTCTGTACGCAGGCAACAGACGCACGCGTATTTCTTCCCTACCTGGCATTACTGCTCTATCTGATGATTACCGAACTGTATCTGAAGAAAAAGAACCCGATAGGCAACTGGGCATTCTCCATGCTCAGCCAGCTATACGTAGCCTTGCCCTTTGCCCTGCTGAATGTACTGGCTTTCCAGAACACGCCGGAGATCAGCAGCGTAACGTACAATCCGATCCTCCCCCTTTCCATTTTCGTGTTCATCTGGCTGAGCGATACAGGTGCATATTGTGTGGGGTCAATGATAGGCAAACATCGTCTTTTCGAACGTATCTCACCTAAGAAATCATGGGAAGGCAGTATCGGCGGCGGTATTTTTTCCATAGCTTCCTCTTTTGCATTCGCCCATTTCTTCCCATTCATGCCCGTATGGCAATGGGCAGGACTGGCAGTAACCGTCGTCATCTTCGGTACCTGGGGAGACTTGACCGAATCATTGATGAAACGCCAACTGGGCATTAAGGATTCCGGCAATATCCTGCCGGGACACGGAGGCATGCTCGACCGTTTCGACAGTGCCTTGATGGCAATTCCCGCCGCAGTAGTTTACCTGTACATCCTGACTATATTCCAATAAGACTTTGGAACGTCAAAATAAAAGGAGGGCACGGAACCGTCAAAAGTATCCATGCCCTCCGCACTACTATTACATAACACACTTATTTCAATTGCACTTTTGACAAATCCAGGTTGCGCATCTTCTCCGTATTATCATCCGGACTTTCCCGTTCGAAGACAACTTCCATCTCTCCGTCCTCCCCCGAATTCAGTTTCAGCTTGATACCTTTGGTCTCGGAAGTCATGTCCAAACTATTCAGATTGTACGACACGACAGCAGGTTGGGGAATTCCGGTCACATCATCATAAGTATTGTAACGCAGTTCCAGGTGAATATAGCCATCTTCACCATACAGTTCCTTGTCATCAGCCGGACGTACCAGGCTGATGCGATGCCGGGTCTTGGCAGGTAAGTTCTGAGTAAAATACAGATTCATATATCCACCGCTTATCCCCATACTTGCCCCATAGACAGGATCATTGCCAAAATCCCCGTCATTCTCCGGAGTCAAAGTTTCCACTTCCTTAGTCAGCACCTGCTCCAAAGTAAGAATTTTCACGGCATGGTCAAAACCCTCGTAATTATCCCACAAAGGATTGAATGTGGTAATCACCCGCTGTCCGTCTGCCGGGTTATACCAGCCCATGTTTGTATTCACAGGCCAAAGGGTTCCCCACACGTCACAATCCAAATAAAAAGCACTTCCGGTTACACGTACAGTAGCCCATAAAGGAGGCGTCATATCCCCAAGGGAATAACCCTCAACATCGTCACACGATTGCAATGCCGGTATCACGGCCAGGCATATTGCCATAAACAAGCCATGCAGTTTTTTCATAATCAAAGTCTTTTCGTTTATTTCTGTATAGAAAATACAAAAGCCGGGCATTTACTGCACCGGCTCTATCCTTTTTAACAAATTCTTAAAATACGGTTATTTCCCGTAACGTTCCCGAAGCAACGTCACCATTTCGTGCGCGGCATGCTTCGGCGCCCCCGCCTCTCCCAGCCGGGATGCCATGTATTCATAACCTTCCAGCATCTGCCTGCGATACTCCTCATCATACAAGATACGTCCCAATTCCGAGCGCACCTGCTCTACCGTCATCGTGTCGGCAACCAGTTCCTTCACCACCTCCCGGCCGGCAATGAGATTGACCAAAGAGATGTATTTCACTTTCAGCACATGGCGCTTCAGAAAAGCGATTACTTTTCCCATCGGAGTATGGTAACAAACCGCCTGCGGCACACGGAACAGAGCCGTTTCCAGCGTGGCGGTCCCCGAAGTGACCAATGCGGCCGTAGCTTGCCGCAACAAAGGGAACGTCCGGTTAAAGATGATTTTCACGTCCGCACCTCCCATATATTGTTCATAATATTCAGGAGCAATACCCGGAGCGCCCGCCAACACCAGCTGATACCCGGTAAAAGCAGAAGCCGCCCGGAGCATGTCGGGCAGATTATCCTTGATCTCCTGCTTACGGCTACCCGCCAGTATGGCAATGACAGGCTTTGAAGGCAGTCCGTCAGCCCGTACAAAATCTTCAAAGGCCTCCTCCGGAGCGGAAGAAAGAAAAGCCGTCACTTCATCCATGGTCGGATTACCGACATAATGTATCGGATACCGGTGCTTTCCTTCAAAGAACTCCACTTCGAAAGGGAGGATTGAAAACAATTCATCTACATCCCGTTTGATATTCTTGATGCGGTACTCTTTCCATGCCCATATCTTGGGAGAGATATAATAAAAGACGGGGATTTGCGTTTCGGCATGCACGAATTTGGCTATATTCAGGTTAAACCCCGGATAATCCACCAAGATCAGCACATCCGGTTGCCATGCCACAATGTCCTCCTTGCAACGTTTCATATTGGCAAAAATAGTACGCAGATGCAGCAACACAGGAATAAAGCCCATATAGGCCAGCTCCTTGTAATGCTTCACCATCGTCCCGCCGACAGCCGCCATCATATCTCCGCCGAAGAAACGGAATTCCGCCTGCGGATCTTCCCCTTTCAAGGCGGCCATCAGATGGGAGGCATGCAAATCACCGGAAGCCTCACCGACAATCAAGTAATACTTCATGTGCTTTAAAACCAGGTTTTGAGTTCTTCCACCAGACCATAGGCGGTGACATCCACAGTAGTCGGAGTGATTGCCACATAGCCGTTTTCAAGCGCCCAATGGTCATTCTTCTCGTTTTCCGCATCATTGTTCTCAAACTCGCCCGTCAACCAATAATAGTGAGCGTCTCCCCTATGGGCAAAGTTTTCCCATTCATTGATCCATTGTCCCTTGGTCTGCTCACAGACCTTAATACCTTTCAGTTCTTTGGTATCCGGAATATTCACATTCAAGCAAGTCAACGGAGGCAACCCTTTTTCCAATACCTGGCGGGCTATCTCGCGGATATAGGGACCGGCCGGTTCGAAGTCGGCATTCGGTTCATGGCTGCAGAGCGAAAAGCCGATGGAAGGTACCCCTTTCAAACAGCCTTCAATCACCACCCCCATCGTACCGGAATAATGTACGTTGACAGATGAATTGTCCCCATGATTGATGCCGCCCACCACCAGGTCGGGCTTGCGGTCAAGTACGGTATGAAAAGCCAGTTTCACACAATCAGCCGGGGTACCGGAACATTTATAAACCGTCAGCCCCACATCCTTACGGAGCAAATGATAATGAATCGGTTCCGTGACCGTCAGCGCAGAAGCACTGCCGGAACGCGGGGTATCCGGTGCCATTACCACAATCTCCCCCAATGGACGGAGGAACTTGATCAACTCGCTAATGCCTTTCGCAATGATGCCGTCATCATTGGAAATCAATATCAAAGGTCTCTGATTTTCCATAACATGATTCTTTATTATTGTTGTGCAAAGATAGCGCAAACCTCAGTCCATCTTCACTTTTGAGGCAAAAATAGTTAATAAAGACAGATTTTCAACCATAATTCATCTTATAAAACCTTATAGTCAGTATTTTTGTTTTCAAACCAAAATATCAACCTCATGGATATACTTCTCATCATCCTTGGCATTCTCTGCCTGGCCGCAGGACTGGCGGGATGCATCTTGCCGGTAATCCCCGGCCCTCCGGTAGCCTATGCCGGCCTGCTGCTCCTGCACTTCACGGACAAGGCCTCATTCACCACCGCCCAACTGCTTACCTGGCTGTTCGTCGTCATTCTTCTGCAAGTACTCGACTACTTCATCCCCATGCTGGGCAGCAAATACAGCGGAGGCAGCCGGTGGGGCACCCGCGGATGCCTCATAGGCACTGTTGCCGGACTGTTCTTCATGCCTTGGGGAATCATCCTCGGACCTTTCCTCGGTGCTTTCTTCGGAGAGTTACTGGGTGGCAGAGAAACCGGGGAAGCGTTGAAATCGGGATTCGGCTCCCTGGTGGGATTCCTTTTCGGCACGGTACTCAAATTCGTGGTATGCGGTTACTTCAGCTGGCTATTCATTGAAACTCTGGTATAACGGAACGACGGTATAGCGGAACGACGGCCCAGACATCAACTGAAAAATTGCAAGGTATTGGCAGAAAACTTTTTTTCTACAGGTACTAAAGGTCGTAGGAGTTAAGAGTATTCTCTGTTCACAGGCTGCGAATACATATTCACAACCTTAGAACATATATCCGCAACCTCTGAATATATATTCGCAGCCTGTGAACAGAGTTTGATAAATGATGGAAGCCCCCCCGGCAGAGAGGGAAAATAAATCTTAATCTTCCGCAAGCGAGGCAAAAAAGCTACTGCATTTCAATATTAATATGTATATTTGTCCGCTAATATAGAGGAAGATAGCCCCAATCGGTTACAATAATGCCACACGACGCGCTACTACCCCGTGGAGTTATTAACAAAATAGCCGACTTATCAACCGTTTTTGCAATCTTTCTCTTTTTTAGTAGGTGCTATACGGAATTATCACTTATTTCGCTGCCGATAAAATATGGAAATTATGGGAAAAATAATTGCTATGGCAAACCAAAAGGGTGGTGTAGGCAAGACTACGACGACAATCAACCTCGCAGCCTCACTCGCCACGCTTGAAAAGAAAGTGCTCGTTGTAGATGCAGATCCCCAGGCCAATGCTTCGTCAGGCTTAGGTGTGGACATCAAGCAGTCGGAATGTACTATTTATGAGTGCATTATCGACCGTGCAGACGTGCGCAACGCTCTTCATGACACGGAGATAGAAACGCTGAAAGTAATCTCCTCCCACATCAATTTAGTAGGCGCCGAAATAGAGATGCTCAACCTCAAGAACCGCGAAAAGATACTGAAAGAAGTACTTGCCCCGCTGAAAGAAGAGTTTGATTATATCTTGATAGACTGCTCTCCCTCGCTAGGGCTGATTACAGTCAATGCACTGACCGCCGCCGACTCCGTTATCATCCCTGTCCAAGCGGAATATTTTGCATTGGAAGGGATCAGCAAATTGTTGAACACCATTAAAATCATCAAGTCCAAACTGAACCCGGCACTCGAAATCGAAGGTTTTCTGCTGACCATGTACGACTCACGCCTGCGACAGGCCAACCAGATTTACGACGAAGTGAAACGCCACTTCCAGGAGCTGGTGTTCAGTACCGTCATCCAGCGTAACGTGAAACTCAGTGAGGCTCCCAGCTATGGCCTGCCTACCATCCTTTACGATGCGGACTCCACGGGAGCCAAGAATCACATGGCGCTTGCCAAGGAACTGATCAGCAGGAATGAAAAGCGGTGATTGACAGCCAATGATTCATGTGCAACCAAATTGTAAATTGTAAATCGTCAACGTACCTATGTGTCAAAGATAAGAGATGTGTCATGACCGTAGGGAATAAACAGTAAATAAAATAGATGGCACAAAGAAATGCATTAGGACGTGGGTTGGATGCCCTGTTTTCCATGGACGAAGTCCGTACTGAAGGCTCTTCCTCCATCAATGAAATAGAATTGTCGAAAATCATCGTCAATCCTAACCAGCCCCGCCGTGAATTCGACCAGACGGCGCTGCAGGAACTTGCCGACTCTATCGCAGAAATAGGAATTATCCAGCCCATCACTTTACGCAAGCTGGACAACGAAGAATATCAGATCATCGCAGGAGAACGCCGTTTCCGCGCTTCACAACTTGCCGGGCTGACAAGTATCCCTGCCTATATACGCACCGCCGATGACGAAAATGTCATGGAAATGGCGCTTATTGAAAACATACAGCGCGAAGACTTGAATTCCGTGGAAATAGCCCTCGCCTACCAGCACCTGCTGGAGCAATACGGACTTACGCAAGAGCGCCTTAGCGAGCGTGTGGGCAAGAAGCGCACCACCATCGCCAACTACCTGCGGTTATTGAAACTGCCTGCGCCCGTACAGATGGGACTGCAAAACAAGCAGATAGACATGGGGCATGCCCGTGCCTTGGTAACCTTGGGAGACCCTAAGCTACAGGTAAAAATATACGAGGAAATCCTGGAACACGGTTATTCCGTCCGCAAAGTGGAAGAGATTGTAAAATCCCTCAGCGAAGGTGAAACCGTAAAAAGCGGCAGCCGCAAAATCGCCCCCAAGCGTGCCAAGCTGCCCGAAGAGTTCAATATGCTGAAACAACAGCTTTCGGGGTTCTTCAACACGAAAGTACAGCTCACTTGCTCGGAGAAAGGTAAAGGTAAAATCAGTATCCCGTTCAGTAACGAAGAAGAATTGGAACGTATCATCGGTATTCTTGATACGCTGAAGAAATAAATGACGAAGAGAAGAAGAATATACCAGATCAGTATAGCCCTGTTGCTCTGTATCCTACAGACGACAGGGATTGCTATGTATGGCCAAAACCGCCCGCGTGCTGCCGCCAAACGCATACACCGTCTGCAACCGGACACCCTTGTAACCGCACGCCAACCCTTGCACCCGCAGACCGACAGTCTGAATGCAGAAATCTCGCCGAAGTCCCAACCGGGCAGTATCGCCTTGGCAGACAGCATTGCGGCCGAGAACAAGAAAAAATTGCTTGAGATGACCGCCAGTCCGGAAATAAAGGAACAGCCCGTTCCGGCAGATACGTTGAGAAAGGCCATAAACCCCAAGGTATGGGTTCCGAATCCCACCAAGGCAACCTGGCTCGCACTCGTGATTCCCGGTGGAGGACAGATCTACAACCGCAAGTATTGGAAATTACCCATTTTCTACGGAGGATTTGCCGGTTGCGCCTACGCCCTTACCTGGAACGGAAAGATGTATAAGGACTATTCGCAAGCCTATAAGGATGCCGTCAATGAGAAATGGGATTCGAGCAGCATCACCGATTTATTGCCTCCCGGATACGTGGACAAAGTTTCCAAAACCCAACTCACCGAAACCCTGCGGAAGCGAAAAGACACGTACCGCCGTTACCGCGACTTGAGCATTTTCGCCTTCATCGGTGTCTATCTGCTGTCCGTCGTAGATGCTTACGTAGATGCGGAATTGTCCAATTTCGATATCACCCCGGATCTCAGCATGAGGGTGGAGCCTGCGGTTATCAACAATCAGATGACCGGCAGTTCCAACAAATCCGTAGGTGTGCAATGCAGTTTCAGATTTTAAAACCAACCAAACTTAAAGCATAATTACTCATGACCAATAACCCCGCCTATATGAAGAAAATCATCATAAGTTCCTCATTGCTGTTCTGCAGTTTTCTCGCGCCGCTGACACAGGCGCAAGAAAGCGTAGATGTACTTATCCATGAAAACGGAACGGAGCGCAAGGAAACCATCGACCTGCCCAAAAGCATGACGTATCCTCTGGACAGCCTGTTCACGGACTGGAAAGCCAAGAACTACATTGACTTGGGAAAGGACTGCAGCACTTCCACCGAGAACCCCCAGTTCAGTGATTCCGTCTATATAGACCGTCTGTCACGCATGCCGACCGTCATGGAAATGCCATACAACGAAATCGTACGCAAGTTCATCGACATGTATGCCGGACGCCTGCGCAACCACGTAGCCTTCATGCTGAGCGCATGCAACTTCTATATGCCCATCTTCGAAGAAGCTTTGGATGCCTACAATCTGCCGCTCGAACTGAAATATCTTCCCATCATCGAGTCTGCCCTCAACCCTTCCGCCATATCCCGTGCCGGAGCTTCCGGGCTTTGGCAGTTCATGATCGGTACAGGCAAGATTTACGGACTGGAAAGCAACAGCCTCGTGGACGAACGCCGCGACCCCATTAAAGCAACTTGGGCAGCAGCCCGTTACCTGCGGGACATGTACGAAATCTACAAAGACTGGAACTTGGTGATTGCCGCCTACAACTGCGGACCGGGCACTATCAACAAGGCCATCCGCCGCTCCGGCGGTAAAACGGACTATTGGGGAATCTACAATTACCTGCCCAAAGAAACCCGCGGCTACGTACCTGCCTTTATCGCAGCCAATTATGTAATGACTTATTATTGCAAGCACAATATCTGCCCGATGGAGACCAATATTCCGGACGCAACAGATACCGTACAGGTAAACCGTAATCTCCATTTTGAACAGATAGCCGATATCTGCGGTATCAACATGGACGAAATAAAGAGCCTGAACCCGCAATACAAAAGGAATATCATTCCGGGAGACAGCAAGCCGCAGACGCTACGCCTACCAATGAATTACATCAGTACATTTATCGACAGGCAAGATACCATTTATGCACACCGCAGCGATGAACTGTTCAAGAACCGCAGGACGGTAGCCGTTTCCGACACACGCTACTCCAAATCACGTTCCGGTAAAAGTGCCGCCACAGGCGATGTCACCTATCATAAAATCCGTAGCGGAGAGAACTTGGGAAGCATTGCCCGTAAATATGGCGTCACCGTCAATCAGTTAAAAAGTTGGAACGGACTGCGCAGCACCAGAATCTCGGCAGGAAAGCGCTTGAAGATATATAAATAAAGCCAGAAACGTTTGTCCGGTGTTGAAATTTGCTTATTTTTGCAAAAAGTGAATTGAAATAAGGAGAACAGTATATGGAAGAACATATAAGCCAGAAGGAGAAAGAGAGAGCCGAAGAAGAAATGATTGAACAGGCATTCCAGGAACTGTTGAACGACTATTTGGCAACCAAACACCGCAAACGTGTCGAGATCATAACCAAGGCATTCAACTTCGCCAACCAGGCACACAAGGGTATCAAACGCCGTTCGGGAGAACCCTACATACTCCACCCCATTGCCGTGGCCAGAATTGTCTGCACGGAGATTGGCCTGGGTTCTACTTCCATCTGTTCCGCCCTGCTGCACGATGTGGTGGAAGATACCGATTATACGGTGGAAGATATCGAGAATATCTTCGGCCCGAAGATTGCCCAGATCGTGGACGGACTGACCAAGATTTCCGGCGGCATCTTCGGAGACCGGGCTTCCGCACAGGCAGAGAACTTCAAGAAGCTGCTGCTTACCATGTCCGACGACATCCGTGTCATCCTTATCAAGATAGCCGACCGCCTGCACAACATGCGCACGCTTGGCTCCATGCTGCCCAACAAGCAGTTCAAGATAGCCGGTGAGACCCTTTACATCTACGCCCCGCTTGCCAACCGGCTGGGATTATACAAGATAAAGACCGAACTCGAGAATCTGAGTTTCAAATACGAGCATCCCGAGGAATACCGCGAAATAGAAAAGAAACTGGAAGCCACCGCCGTTGAGCGCGACAAGGTATTCAAGGACTTCACCGCCCCCATACGTGCCCAATTGGATAAGATGGGACTGAAATACCGTATCCTCGCCCGGGTGAAATCCATCTATTCCATCTGGAACAAGATGCAGACCAAGCATGTGCCTTTCGAAGAAATCTATGACCTGCTTGCCGTACGCATCATCTTTGAACCGCGCAATATGGAAGAGGAGCTGAACGACTGCTTCGGCATCTATGTCTCCATCTCCAAAATATACAAACCACACCCCGACCGCCTGCGCGACTGGGTCAGCCACCCCAAGGCCAACGGTTACCAGGCTCTTCACGTCACGCTGATGGGCAACAACGGACAATGGATTGAAGTCCAGATCCGCAGTGAGCGCATGAATGATGTGGCCGAACAAGGGTTTGCCGCCCACTGGAAATACAAAGAAGGCGGAGGCAGTGAAGATGAAGGCGAACTGGAGAAATGGCTGCGTACCATCAAGGAAATTCTGGACGACCCGCAACCGGATGCCATCGACTTCCTCGATACCATCAAACTGAACCTGTTTGCATCGGAAATATTCGTGTTCACTCCGAAAGGTGACCTCAAGACAATGCCGCAAAACTCTACCGCACTGGACTTTGCCTTTTCGTTGCATACGGATATCGGCAGCCATTGCATCGGAGCCCAGGTCAACCATAAACTGGTTCCGTTGAGCCACAAGTTGCAAAGCGGTGACCAGGTGGAAATCCTGACCTCGAAGTCGCAACGCGTGCAACCGGAATGGGAAGCATACGCCACAACCGCCCGTGCCCGCACCAAAATAGCTGCTATTCTGCGTAAAGAAGCCAAAGCTTACCAAAAAGAAGGTGAAACCATCATAGCCGACTTCTTCAAAAATGAAGACATCCGCATTGACGATGCCGCATTGGACAAGCTGACCAGACTGCATAAATTCCATACCTTGGACGAGTTGCTTGTAGCCGTCGGCAGCAAGAAGGTTGTATTGGGTGACGCAGACAAGAATGTATTCAAGGAAAAGCAGAGCAGCAACTGGAAAAAGTATCTCACCTTTTCATTTGGCAACAAGGACAATAAAGAAAACAAAGAGCAGCCGGAAGAAAAAGTTCCGCAGGAGAAGATCAATACCAAACAGATTCTGAAGCTGACCGAAGAAACCATCTCCAAGAACTATATCATGGCAGACTGTTGCCACCCTATTCCCGGTGACGATGTTCTGGGATATATCGATGAGGAAAACCGGGTAATCATCCACAAGCGCCAGTGTCCCGTTGCCGCCCGCCTCAAAAGCAGTTACGGCAACCGTATCATTGCCACTGAATGGGATACCCACAAGGATCTTTCTTTCCTCGTCACCATATATATAAAAGGTATAGACTGCATGGGACTGCTGAACGAAGTAACCCAAGTCATTTCCCGCCAGCTCAATGTCAACATCCGCAAACTGACCATCGAGACCATCGACGGTATCTTTGAAGGAAAGATACAGCTTTACGTGCATGATGTGGAGGATGTACGCACTATCTGCAACAACTTGAAACAGATACAGAACATCAAACAGGTGGTGAGAATAGAAGATTAAGCAGAAGGAACGAACTATAAGGAAGGAGAATTGTCAAGATTCTCCTTCAATGTTTCTACCTGTCCGTAAGTAAACGCATCGAGTGCATCACGCATCCCCACCAGTTCTTCACGAATCGTCTTCAATCGGTCAACGATCTCGAAATTCCGAAGAGTGGCTTCTTTATTATCCTTCATACGCTGGCGCGCGCCGGGTAATGTCATGCCGCGCTCCTTGACCAAATGATAGATGAGTTTGACGGTTTCAATATCTTCCTTGCGGTACTGGCGTATGCCCCGCCCTCCTTTCTTGGGGTTGAGTTGCGGAAACTCCTTCTCCCAAAAGCGAAGCAGCGATTCGTTGACATCGAACATGGCGGCCACCTCGCTGATGGAGTAATATAATTTCAAGTTTTTATCAGTATTCAGCATAATGTAATTCTTTTCCGGACAAAATTAGGTTTCTTTTCCTAAACCACCACACGTTGGGAAGGATAATTTTTCTTCTCTGAACGACAAGTTTTGTCGCCTAACCTCTTTATATTTGTCTGCAAGAAAGATAAACAAAAAAGATATGGGCAGAAAACTAGAAGGCTTGCAACGCATGTTAGTTATCATCAACAAACTGAAAGGCATGCAACGACACGTATCACGTGAGGAACTGGAAAATTATGTAACCCTGCGCATGGAGGAAAGAAGTGGAACTCCCGTAGATATCCGTACCCTGCAACGTGACTTCAATGAAATAGAAGAACTATTCGGCATCCGTATCCGTTTCGACAAGAAACAGAATGGTTACTACATCGACGAAGAAGATGACTTGAAAAAAGAGCAATACAACCGCCTGCTGTTAAACTTTGATTTGCTGAATGCCATTGACCACATAGACAATCTACCTACCTATGTGCTTGCCGAGCATCATCGCCCTGCAGATAGCGCTTGCCTGCCCTTACTGATAAAAGCCATCAAATTTTCCCATCCCGTTGCCTTTACCTATATATATGTACGTGAGCTTACTTTAAAACTACCGCGAAAGATTCTCCACAAAACTCTTATATAGAAAAAACAGAGAAACATACTACAAGTATAGACCTCCCCCAAAAAACAAAGCAACAAACAGAAAAGCAACAAGAACCGGCAAAAAATAGAGAAAAAGAAAGCCAATACCAAGAAATGGCAACTTGGACAGGTCGCACCTATAGTAATGATAAATGTTCTTATACTCTACTTAAACAAGCAGACGGAACATTGTACCTAAAAGAAAACAATACGAATAATTATTTTAATTGTTCAAAACAGACTATCAAGAATAGCACAGATTACTATTTTGTAGATCCTGATATAGCGGATATCAATGTAAACCTAGCCTGTTTCAATCTGAAAAAAGGAACAACCGTATACATCATTCACAACTTTGATTACTCATCTGCTGAAAAGAAATACATGGATGGAATATTAGTTCCTTTCGCCGATAATAGCGCACGTATATATCTTGATTTTTTAATTAATGGTACTGCCTATTATTACAACAATGGGAATCCCCCCATTAGTCGTCTCAATGAATATGGTGTTTTGGAGTATTATAACAGTGACGGTTCAAACGAACCCGCATACGAATGCTATGCCAAGCTCTATTAGATTTTAAATAGTAAAATAACCACAAAGAAATAAAAAATGAATAATAACAGAAACATAGAAGAACTTACAGAATATGAAAAAGCTCAAATAGAATTCCTAAAAGGAAAAGCAGAATTTTTACAAGGATGCGGAGGATGTTTGGCAATACCTATCATTCTCGTCGTTTTATTCTGTATACTCGGCTTAATATCTATAATTGCCGCTCCTTTCATGGATTAACCTGTAGGTCCGCCCCTAAGACAATTTCATATTTAAATATTTACAATATGCCAACCACTATCAAACAATTAGTAGAAAAAGTCGGATTGTCATCCGCCGATATTAAAGAGGTAAAGTGGAACACACCAATCGGGTGCAAAGAAGAAGGTATCTATATCATATCTTTATCTGAAAATGTTGAATCCAACAGAACGATAAAAGAAATTCCTCTCTCTATGCCTATTTTGGAAACTTGGATTAAGAAACTCGGTTATTTCATTATTGATAAAAAAGAAACTAAAAACAGTAAAATCATAAGAGAAAGACTATCTGGATTTTGGATTCCCGATGAAAGTATATTATACATAGGAAAAGCACCACTGAGGAAAAGAGGAGGTGGAATCGGCAACAGGGTTCAAGAGTATTACGATACTGCCATAGGAGAAGCTCGTCCACATGCAGGAGGACATTGGATCAAGTTGCTCGAGAATCTTAATGAACTCCATGTTTTCTATATCACGTGTGAGAATTCTGAAACTATTGAGAAAGAAATGCTCTCCCAATTCGGTAAGATGGTATCTAAAAATATCCAAACGATTGCACGCTGCCCCTTAATCCAACATCTTATCATATCAATCAAGCACCTTACCGTGGTTCGCCGCAATCTGTATCATGCGGTCATAATCCTCGGCACTCAAATCCATGAAGTAGTAGTTGACGGGGTTCACAACCTGCCCCTTCACGTGTACCTCGTAATGCAAATGCGGTCCGGTGCTCTTGCCGGTACTGCCTACCCCGCCAATCACTTCACCGCGTACCACCCGCTTGCCCACTTTGGTACGGAAATCGCGCAGGTGGGCGTACCAAGTCTGATAACCGAAGCCATGATCGACAATAATCGTATTGCCATAGCCGGTTTCCCATCCCATCTTTATGACCGTACCGTCACCCGTAGCATAGACATCCGTACCGGGATTGGCCGAAAAGTCCATCCCCGCATGAAACTTGGTGGTACCATAAATAGGATCTATACGGGTTCCGTAACCCGAAGCGGTCTTCTTCAAATCCTTGTTGGAGATAGGCTGAATGGCAGGAATACAACGCAGCATCTCGTCGTGGTCCTTGCACATTTCCACTACATCGTCAAAGGAATTGGACTGGATATAAAGCTGTTTGGTCAGCAAGTCCAGTTTTTGTGTAGTATTGATCACGAGTTCAGAGTTGGCCATATCCATGAGATGCTCGTAGCGGTTGGTACCTCCGTATCCTGCCTGGCGGATGGCCGACGGAATGGGATCTGCCATGAAAATCACCCGGTAAAGGTTATCATCACGTTGCTGTATGTCTTGCAACACGCCCATCGCCTCGTCCAGCCGGCGGGAAAGCACGTTATACTGCGCCTGAAGTTGGCTGTTTTCTTTCCGCAACTCCTTCTCCGACGGTGAGCCGAAGATCAGCAACAGCACGATAAAACTGCCCGCACCCAAACCCATGCCGATAAACAGGCGGCGGAGAATGCTCACTGCCCGCTGCCGGACAGTAGGATAAATACGGTCGTACGTCTGCGTCTGCGGATTATAAATGTAGTAAACTTTGCGCATCTTAGGAAATATTTCGCTTGTCAATGCCACAAAAGTAATAAAAACACGCTATCTTTGCGCAGTTTTTTCAAGAATTATAAGATTTATGATTTATGATTTATGATTTATAAGAGTGATGATGGTGGGGATTACCTACAAGGCTGACAGCTTTTTCTTTAAATCATAAATTGTGCAGGTCATAAGTCTCAAGCTATAAATCATAAATAAAAATTCATAAATCATAAACAGACGTATGTTGACTGCAAATGAAATCAGAGAGTCTTTCAAGAGTTTCTTTGAAAGCAAAGGTCACCAGATCGTGCCCTCGGCTCCGATGGTGATTAAGGATGACCCCACGCTGATGTTTACCAACGCGGGAATGAACCAGTTTAAAGATATTATTTTGGGGAATCACCCGGCGAAATACAAAAGAGTAGCGGACTCACAGAAATGCCTCCGCGTAAGCGGAAAGCACAATGACTTGGAAGAAGTAGGTCATGACACCTATCACCATACCATGTTCGAGATGCTGGGCAACTGGTCTTTCGGAGATTATTTCAAGAAAGAAGCCATCTCCTGGGCATGGGAATATCTGGTAGATGTATTGAAGCTGGACCCTAAAGACCTTTATGCCACCGTATTCGAAGGCAGTCCCGAAGAAGGCCTGGAACGTGACAACGAAGCCGCATCCTACTGGGAACAATTCTTGCCGAAAGACCATATCCTGAACGGGAACAAGCACGACAACTTCTGGGAAATGGGTGATACGGGTCCGTGCGGCCCGTGTTCCGAGATACATGTAGATTCCCGTTCGGAAGAAGAGAAAGCTAAAGTACCCGGTTCCCAATTAGTAAACAAAGACCATCCGCAGGTAATCGAGATCTGGAACCTCGTGTTCATGCAGTTCAACCGTAAGGCCGACGGAAGCCTGGAAGGGCTGCCCGCCAAAGTGATTGACACAGGCATGGGCTTCGAACGTCTGGTACGTACCCTCCAGGGCAAGACTTCCAACTATGACACGGACGTATTCCAACCGATACTGAAAGCCATCGCCGACATGGCAGGCACCACTTACGGCAACAACCAGCAGCAGGACATCGCCATGCGTGTGGTTGCCGACCATATCCGTACCATTGCCTTCTCCATCACCGACGGACAGCTGCCGAGCAATGCCAAGGCTGGCTATGTCATCCGCCGTATCCTCCGCCGTGCCGTGCGCTACGGCTACACATTCCTCGGACAGAAACAGGCGTTCATGTACAAACTGCTGCCTGTACTGATTGAGAACATGGGCGGTGCATATCCGGAACTGATTGCCCAAAAGGACTTGATTGCCAAAGTTATCAAGGAAGAAGAAGACTCCTTCCTCCGCACTTTGGAAACCGGCATCCGTTTGCTGGAAAAGACGATGGCAGATGCCAAGGCGGCCGGAAAGACTGAAATCAGCGGTAAAGACGCCTTTACTTTATACGATACGTTCGGTTTCCCGCTTGACTTGACCGAACTGATTCTCCGCGAAAACGGCATGACTGCCGACATCAAGGAGTTTGACGCCGAAATGCAGCAGCAGAAACAACGCGCCCGCAACGCCGCTGCCGTTGAAACCGGGGACTGGATTACATTGAAAGAAGGCACTACCGAGTTCGTAGGGTATGACTATACGGAATACGAAACCGGTATCCTGCGTTACCGCCAGGTAAAACAGAAAAACCAGACGCTTTATCAGATTGTACTGGACAAGACCCCGTTCTACGCTGAAAGCGGTGGACAAGTGGGCGACACCGGGGTATTGGTAAACGAGTTTGAAACCGTTGAAGTAATTGATACAAAGAAGGAAAACAACCTTCCCATCCATATCACCAAGAAGCTGCCCGAACACCTGGAAGCTCCCATGATGGCATGCGTGGACACCGACAAGCGTGCCGCATGTGCAGCCAATCACTCATGTACCCACTTGCTGGACGCCGCACTCCGCGAAGTACTCGGCGACCATGTGGAACAGAAGGGTTCTCTGGTAACTCCGGACTCCCTGCGCTTCGACTTCTCTCACTTCCAGAAAGTGACCGATGAAGAAATCCGCCAGGTGGAACACATCGTCAACGCCAAGATCCGTGCCAACATACCTCTGAAGGAATACCGCAACATTCCTATCGAAGAAGCCAAGGAGTTGGGTGCCATCGCCCTTTTCGGTGAAAAGTACGGTGACCATGTGCGTGTCATCCAGTTCGGCTCGTCCATCGAGTTCTGCGGAGGTACCCATGTAGCCGCCACCGGAAACATCGGTATGGTGAAGATTGTATCTGAAAGTTCCGTAGCTGCCGGTATACGCCGCATCGAAGCTTACACAGGTGCGCGTGTAGAAGAAATGCTGGATACTTTCCAAGATACCATGCGCGATTTGAAGGCACTCTTCAACAACGCTCCCGACTTGTCCGCTGCCATCCGCAAATACATTGACGAGAATGCCGGACTGAAGAAGCAGGTAGAAGACTTCATGAAGGAAAAAGAAGCACAGCTGAAGGAGAAGTTATTGCAGAGCGTCCAGGAAATCAACGGAGTGAAGGTAATCAAGTTCTGCTCGGCAATGGTTCCGGCCGACGCTGTCAAGAATATAGCTTTCCAGCTCCGCGGCGAAATCACAGAGAACCTCTTCTTCGTTGCCGGAACTGTATTCGAAGGCAAACCGATGCTGACTGTAATGCTGAGCGACAATCTGGTAGCCGGCGGACTGAAAGCCGGTGCGCTGGTAAAAGAAGCCGCCAAGCTGATTCAAGGCGGTGGCGGCGGTCAGCCCCACTTCGCAACTGCCGGTGGCAAGAATCCTGACGGGATAAAGGCTGCGGTAGATAAAGTAATCGAACTGGCCGCCATTTAATGGGCGGAAAGCTTGACATCGCGCTTCAGAAGTCGTATATTTGTAAAGTCAATTTATAAATACTTCAATTTTAAACTAGGATAAACGGAGAGGCAATGCTTCTCCGTTTCTTTTTTCCCCTCAAAGCTTCCCATTTGAAACGACGCACGTTTTCTGCTCCTACAAGGCAGGTCGGATACTGAAATAACGCATCTCACCAGTCTGAACAACTGGCATTTGAACAAAAAAACTGCGTAATTCCGGTAGATAACCTGCGTAATTCCGGAGTATGAAGTGCATGGGAACAGATGATGCGTTCGGAACAGATGCATCATACGTTCAAGGCAAATAGATGATGCATCCGGAGCAAACACATCATCCGTTACTGAAACAAAAACGGGAGCCCCACGCCTCCCGTCCGTTAATCTTCCATAAATCTGCTCTTGACAAAATTTCCACTAAACCACCATCACTCCATCCGAACCGTGAACTGCTCGCGGTAAATAACCAGTACCCCCTCGGGCAGCAAACCGGAAGAGCAGAAAGGTGTCACATTTTCTGCAAGTACACATTTAATCACACTGCTACCTTCATTCCCTGTGACAGTCCGTGTAAAAAGCCTCTGCTCTCCATTATAAGTAAACTGCCACAATGCGTATGTATCTCCGTCCTCATCCTCCACGGGAACCGTGTCATAACGCCCCACAAGAGGCTTATCTTCTTTTCCTGTCCGGTAGATTTCCAATACACCTTTCTCCAGAAAATTGGAGCATTCCTTATCCGGCACCAATATCCAACCAAGGACAGAGATAGAACGACAGGGAGGATACCCTATTGTCACACGTTCCAATCTCATAAACAGGTTCCGCCCCTTCGAAAAGCACCATGCTGCGATAATCATCCTCGCAACCGGAAATCGTGAACAGCAACACTGTCAGCGCCAAGAGAGCATATAGTTTTTTCATAAATGTCCGATTTGAGTTGTTCTATCTACAAAAATACAAAAAACGCCGGAATACTGCACCGGTATCCATCTCTTTTTCAATACATTTGTTCCTGCGGGTAGTTGACCAGATAAAGCGTCCCCGTGGCACGGGTAAAGGCAGTGTAGAGCCAACGGAAATAATCCGGTGTCAGATACTCATCCGTCATATACCCCTGGTCGAGAAATACATTTTTCCACTGCCCGCCCTGTGCCTTATGACAAGTAACGGCATACGCATATTTTACCTGCAAGGCATTGTAGAAAGGATCCGCCTTCATTTTCTTCATCCGTTCACGCTTAGTGCCGATATCGGCATAATCTTCAAGCACGGCATAAAAGAGGCGGTCATTATCCGCTTTAGGCAATGCCGGAGCATCAGTGTGCAAGGTATCCAACAGAAGATTCACCTCCAGTTCGAAATCATCATAATCCGGAAAAGCCAAGGTAACATCCGCAAAACGGAAACCGTACAGTTCACGGGTACGGCGCACACGGCGTACCACCGCTATCTCACCATTGGCAATAAAGTCCATTTCCTTCATCTTCTCTGTCCAGAAATAATTATTTTTCGCTACCATCAGCAAGTCACCCGTATTCAATTCATCTTCCTGCCAGAGGATTTGAGCCCGGATACCTTTGTTGTATATATTCGCACGCTTGTTGGAACGGCAAATCACGATGGTATCCTCCATCCCGTCATGGTCGTAACAAGAAGACAAAGTCTCTATCAGCTCATTGCCAGGCAGCATCTTGACATCAGCAAAACCTGTTATCTTTATTTTAGGAAGGCTGTTGCAGACATCTTCCGCAATCAGCCGGCGCAAGCGGGTAGCGTTCCACAGGATACCCGACTGCTGCTCCTGGCGTACCACCTGAGTCAGATCAACTTCCATCACTTCCAGTCCGTAACCTTTCAATGCCTCCGCAAAAAGCGCGGGGCTCTGCTCCTCCCCCACCGGAGGCAACTGGGCCGTATCTCCCATCAGCAGAAGCCGGCACCCCAGTCCGGCATAGACAAACTGCACCAAATCATCCAGCAACCGCCCCGTACCGAACATGCTTCCAGACAGCCCCTCGTTGGAAATCATCGAAGCCTCATCGACTATATATAGAGTATGGGTTGTCAAATTATCGTTCACCGAGAAATTACCTGTCTCATTAGAAAAAGATTGCTGTCTATAGATTTTTTTATGAATTGTAAATGCCGGATGTCCCGCGTATGCAGAAAAAACCTTGGCAGCCCGCCCGGTCGGAGCCAACAATACAGACTTCTGTTGTAACTTATCCAGCGTTCGCACCAAAGCGCCAACCAACGAGGTTTTACCCGTTCCGGCATAACCACGGAGCAGAAACACCCTCTCGTTACGGGATGCCAGAAGAAACTCCGACAAAGTTTTTACTGCAATTTCTTGTTCAGGAGTTGGTTGATAAGGAAAATTTTCCTTAATTTGCCTTTCTAAATAGTTATTTATCATTTTTGTA